>Ga0114950_10000045_pt1 | contig 58995 bp, 52 predicted proteins | sample N075metaG_FD_83503 | JGI IMG/M metagenome (GOLD analysis project Ga0114950, IMG submission 83503) | Deep subsurface microbial communities from Kermadec Trench to uncover new lineages of life (NeLLi) - N075 metaG | ecosystem: Environmental > Aquatic > Marine > Ocean trench > Sediment | place...
ATCCGCCAGATCATCGATCACGCCGACCGGATGCTCGACTGGGAATACATGATCAAGGCGATCGAGCATGCGGAGCCGATCCACCCGCCCGGTGAACGCACGGTCTGACCTATGGCTTCCTCGTCGGCGAGATCCTTCAGCGCGTCACCGACAGGCCCTTCTCGGAGCTGGTCCAGGCGGAACTCGTAGACCCGCTCGGACTCGACGGGATGTACGTGGGAGCCCCCGACGAGGTGCACGATCGGTCAGCGGATCTGATGTGGTCCAAGGCGGCGGATGCGCTTCGAACGGCACCCGTGGACGGGGGGCTGCAGCGACTCGGAGCAGTCGTCGCGACGGGTCATGGCTTGATGCGGAGTGCACTCGGACTCGTCGGCGTCGATTTCGATCTGGGAAGTCTCATCGACGCGCTCGCGCCGCGCGGGATCAGTGGCTTCAAATTCGATTCGGGAGACGCGCTGCGGGCTGCGATTCCCGCGGCGAACGGCCTGTTCACGGCCTGCTCTCTGGCACGCATGTACGCAGCGCTCGCGGCGGGTGGGGAACTCGACGGGGTGCGCATCCTTTCCGAAGCAACCCTCGCGCGCGCGACGGAGCTACAGGAGACCACTCGGGGACACGTCGTGATTCCCTTCGATATGCGTTGGCGACTCGGTTACCACGGAATCATCACGAGCCGTGGTTTCCCGCGTCAAGCCTTCGGCCATTTCGGCTTCGGAGGCTCTGGCGCATGGGCCGATCCCCGTCGCGAACTCGCCGTCGCCCTGATCGTCAACTGCGGAATGGGCACTCCCTTTGGAGACACACGCACCGCGCGCATTGGCGGTGCGGCCCTGACTTCCGTGCGGAACCGAGAAGCCTCGCAACGCGAAGAGAAATACGCAGCGGCTCCGCTCGTGGATCTGGATTCCCTCCGGGGTTGGAAGAATCCGGGAGAGCCGGTCGAATAGTCCATGGGCCTCGAGATCGATCGGAATGAGTTACTTCCCGCGGACTGGCGTCTCAGGCTCCTCAGCCCGCCTTAGTCTGTATTAGTCCGAATTAGTCCGATTGGGCAACTCGAGACGCACAAAATCGCCCTCGGTCAATATGCCGACGAGGTCTTCATTCTCCACGACGAGAAGGCACCCGATCTTCCCTACGAACATACGCCGAGCGGCCTCGGAGAGGAGCTCATCGGGACCGATCGTCACTGGATCATTCGTCATCACGTCTTTCACGAAGAGGATGTCGAGTAGCTTCTGTTGCGCATGCTCGCCGTAGCCCAGGCAGCGGGCCAACGCGCCGCGGAACAGATCTCGCTGGCTCACGATGCCCGCAACTTCCCCGTCGGGCCCGAGCACCGGCAAGTGCCGAATCCGCCCAAGCCGCATCACGTCATCGGCGATCGAAAGCTTGTCGTTGGTCATGAGGGTCGTGACCTCCATCGCCATCACGTCTCGAACTGTCTTCAATCCACTCATTCTGCTCGTCCTCTTCGTTCTGCACGTATTGCTCGTTCTCGTGGCGATCCGCTCGAAGCCCCGAAGTCGCTCAGGGGTTGGCCCTGGATCGACCGAGGGCCGGCCAGCGCAGCTCCAACGGAGCGATCCCTTTCGAATCTCGCCTTCTCCCACCTACTCACACTTACTCACAGTTAAAGCAACATTTGGGCCAATCTGAACACGCACGGGGCCCTTCTCCCGACCGAGCGACGAGCCGTCATGAGCAAGCTCGCCCCAATCTGAGAACAGGTGTCACACCTGACGATTCGCTGGGCTCCCCTGCTTCCGCTGCTCGTCGTGATGTCGAGTTCGCTGCTCTTCGAGCTGATCGGTCGACTGGGACTTCACCCGCGAGTGGGTCGAGAGCCTCCGGGTCAAGCAGCCCAACGCTCTGGGCGAGATCGCAGCCGAGCGAATGCTCGACGAGCAAGCCGCACGAGAACAGCGAGTAGCACGGCATCTCGAGCCTCCGCGGACCCGACGACGGGAATGAGGAGAGTGGCTCGACCAAGACTCCGCGCGAAAACCTTCAGCCCCCGCTGGATGAACGCAATCCCGCGTTCATCTCCCGGGAATCCGACTCGTCACCTACGGTCATCTCGAGGTCGGGTTCCGCCCAGCTGGCTGTGGTGTAGCTCGTGTAGCCGATGCGACTGATCCGCCACGCGCCGTCCTGCTTGCGGTACTCGTCTTCGTAGAACGAGTCCTGCCAGCCGACCCGGCCCGCGCCACGATCGAGGATCGGCGCATGCAGCGTCCAACGGGCTCGAGCCTCCGTCGCGCTCAACAATTCGATCTCGGGGTGGTGGCCCAGGTGGAGGGCAAAGCGCCCGCCGGCGGTGAGCCCTTCGAGGCTCTCCGACAGAAATGCCATGATCTCGTCGACGCCCGAAAACTGATAATGCCCACTCTCGTAGTGGGTCTGGACGTCGTCCGTAAAACAGTCGCGGAGCTCATCCCACATCTTGTGATCGAGCAGCCGGAAATAGCGGTGTTTGAGCTGCGTGATGGCATGGATGTCTTCGAGAGTACGCAGTCTGGTCTCGATGTCTTCGAGCGTGGTCATCATTTTCCCCCTTGGCTTTCTTGGTGGGTAAGACGGCAGAGCAGACAAGAGGGTCGGACAGCGAGCCAGACTGTGGTCAGACAGTCGGTCAGGCGAAAGTTGCGACCGCCGGCCCCAGCCTATCCCCGTGCCCCGCGAGCAACTCCCCATCGAGGCCGTACAACCGGATTGCATTTTCCCCGAGCATCGCGCGCAGCTCCGGCTCCGGAACCCCGTGAAAAGTCGCATGCAATGCGGCCACCGTATCGGGCCATGTGCCTTCCTCGTGCGGGAAATCGGATCCCCAGAGAATCGTCGGCACACCGATCTGGTGGCGCATCTCACATTCATCGCGGCTCATGAACGAGGCGCCCACATGGCATTGGCGTGCCCAATACGCAGAGGGTTTCATGCTCAGACCATCCGTCAGCGTAATGCTCGAAACCGTGCCCTCATATTGCATGTCGAGTCGCTCGAGGAGCGGCGGAACCCAGTCCGCGAATTGTTCGGTGAAGACCAACCGCAGGTTCGGATGACGGTCGAGCACGCCCGACCACAGCAGATGCCAGAAGAGCCGATGGGCAAACCAGACGACTTCCGTAAAGAAGATGGATCGGGCGCCGGGCAGATCACCGAGTTCGAGTCCTTCCCCACCATGCGTATGGATCGGCATCTCGAGTGCTTCACACACCGACCACAACGGCTCGTAGCGCGGATCGTGCCAGCCATAACCCGAGAGCGGCTGACTTCGCAAGATCACACCGCGCAACCCCGCCCGTTTCGCCCACTCGACCTCGGCCACCGCCGCAGCCACATCATCAACGATCCCCACGAGCGCGAGCCCCGCATGCCGCTCGGGCTGCGGAGAACCCGCGCAGAAATCGACGAGCCAACGATTGTAGGCACGGCAGCCAGCCGCGGCGGCCTTCGGGTCTTCGGGGTCGAGCGGGTGACCGAAGAGATTGTAAAAAGGCGGGGCCGCGCGCCCCGCCGGCTGCGGAAACAGGACCTCGGCTGCGATTCCGTCCGCATCGAGCTGCTCGAGGCGGCGCTCGGGTGTCCAGCGGGCGGTCAGCGCAGCATGTTCCTCGTCGCTGTCGGGTGACATGGGGCCCCTGCCAATGATCTCGGCCGAGCGACGCTCGAGCCCTTTCTGATCGGCGACCGCAGTATCGAACAACTCTCGATAGCCGGGGTCGAGGTAGTCGCGATAGTCGTCGGGCGGTGCACCGGCATGGCAGTCACACGAGACGATCGTGATCGGGGCGGTGATTCGGGAGGGAGTCGATGAGGGTGTCGATGAGGTCAAGGTATCCTCCAATCAGGGGACCAGAGTAGCAACCGACGGGGCCGAGCAAACCGAAAAACGACCCCCTGATGGAAGCGTCCGAGATGCCCGCACTCTCCTCATCCTCGCGTATCAGTCGGGAAAATTCGGCAAGACCTCGTCCACGAGCAGCTGAAGGGACTCGTCCCATTCGCTCTGCTCGGTGCTGAAATCGTAGACCACCGTGAGCATGCCGCCGAACCCGCCGGTCGCTTCCTGGAGCCCTGCGATCTTTGCACTGACGGTCTCGGGTGATCCTACGAACCAGTTGTGCTCGATCAGGTAGTCGACGTCGAGCACCGAATCCGGCTCCGAGGGATCGACCTTGAAATGCTCGCCCATGCCATTACTGATATAGAAAGGCAGCAAATATTCGCGCCAGCAGCGGCCCATCGCGCCTTCACGCACACGCCGGCGTGCTTCTTCGTCGGTGCGCGCGACGTACACGTCGCGTACCAGTCGCCATTCGCCACGGTCCGGCGTGCGACCGCTGCGCGCGGCGCCTTCGACGACCGAATCCCAATGCGAAGCCGTGTGTCGGGGGTTGAGCGAGATCGAGAGCGGGACGTAACCACGTTCACCCGCGAGCTTCAGGGTTTCGGAACCCGGCGAGAGCCCGGCAATCCCGATCGGCGGATGTGGAGATTGGAACGGCCGCAGATGGAGACGCAGGGGATCCGAGTCGGTTCCGGGCGGTCGTACATTCCAGAACTCGCCCTCGAAAGAAAACGGCTCGCCTTCCCAGACCCGAAGCATGATCTCGAGGGATTCGAGCGTCCGGCGACGATTCTCCCCTCCCGCCGCATCCATATCGAACAGATTTAGATCCCCCGGCAGGGAACTGATCCCGATGCCTAACATGTATCGACCCTGGGCAATGTGATCGAGGAAGGCCACACGATGCGCGAGTTCGACGGGGTGGTGATAGGGCAGCAGGTGCGCGCCCGGGCAGAGCTTGATCCGCTCGGTCTGCATCAGCGCCTGGGCGATCAGGAGATCCGGAGCCGGGTTCGGTTCCCAAGGCGCGGTGAAGTGCTCTCCAATCCAGGCTTCGTGGAAGCCGAGTCGGTCGAGCCGCCCCAGCTGCTCGAGATCCCAGCGATAGCCGTCGATGATCGGCCGCTCGGGCGGATGGGAGGGCATGATGAAGGCACCGAGTTTCATAGGGCGGTCTCCTTCCGTGCATGTGCCCAGGCGCAGCGACGGGATTCGTTCGGCGCATGGATCACGTGGCAAGGGTCATCGAGAATCAACGTGGCGCGATCGGTCGCGGCATAGCGCGGCCAGCGGCATGCTCGCGGCGATGGATCGCCGGTCCGAGCGAAATTCGACCAGGCTTCCATCATCGAGCCTGAGAGCCGGCGCGTTGCCTCGCCGCTCCCTGCGAAATGCGCCACGCGATCGGTGTTGCCCAATGCGAACGCGACATCGAGCGCATGGCAGGCCCCGAGCTTCCCGTCTTCGAGGGGCGAGCGGAAATCGAAGCGATACATGAAGGTCTGCGGTTGGTGTGCAGCATGTGCCTCGGCAAGCCGCGTCGCGGGGGTGAACAAGCTGGCATCTGTTTCGAGCTCGAAAAACCTGTCGAGACCTTCGAGCTCAGAATCCGCGTAGGCTTCGAGCAATACCGCCGCACGCTCCAGCACGTCCGGTTCCGAACCGCCGATTCGGCCGGCCAGGTATCTGGGCAGGAGGGCCTCGGGGACATCCGCGAAGCCAGGCGAGAGGTGATAGAGCTGCATCTCCTGGGCCGTGGTTCCGATCACGAGCTCGACGTCCGCCGCGGCACCGGACGCGATCGCGCTCATCGGCTCTTCGGGGAGAATCTCTCCGTCCACGAAAGGTGCAAAGAACATCCCTATGCGCCGCGGCCCGGTCTCGGCACAACCCCCTTGGAAGTCCGGAATCGCGCGGGCGTCGAGGCTCCGCAGCCACTCGATCGACGGCTCGCTTCCCCCGCCCGCGATCGCAAAGATCCGAGCTCGCTCGGCTGCCTCGTCGAAACTCAGGATGCCCTCCGGCGCCGCACTCTGGACAATCGCTCGGCCAAACAAGCCCCGCGCCGAAGGCATGGCAAGTAGCGCTACGAGGCTACCCGCACCGGCGGACTCGCCAAACACGCAGACACGATCCGGATCCCCCCCGAATGGGGCGATTTCGTCTCGCACCCAACGCAGCGCGGCCACCTGGTCTTGAAGCCCCAGGTTCGCCCCGTCCGGCGCTTCGGTCGCCAGAAATCCAAGTGCGCCGACGCGATAATTCAGCGTCACCACGATCACGTCGCCGGCCCTTGCCAACGCTGCGCCGTCGTAGACCGGACCCGAGGCGGTCCCCGTCTGGAAGGCGCCACCATGGAGCCAGACCATCACGGCCCGCGCGTCACCCTCGGCCTCGGGCACGAAGAGGTTGAGCGTCAAGCAATCTTCGGACTGCTGGAAATCGTCGAGCAGACCGAGCGTCTTCGAGAGCCCATCGACGGGCTGGATCGGACCGGGGCCGTATGCCACGGCCGCGAACTCGCCGGCCCAGCGTTCGGGTGGCATGGGCGCGGCGAAACGCAGGTCGCCCAGTGGAGGAGCCGCGAATGGAATCCCGAGGAAGCGCTGCACCCCGCCACTCGCGCAGCCCCGAACGTCGCCCCTGGTCGTTCGGACGCAGGGGTACGGCTCACTCATTCATTGGATCTCGTTCCGGGGCGATCCTCGGGGCGGGGGTCGCCCGGCCGTCGTCCAACATCCAATCTTCCTCCAGGCCACGGAGCGTCGTGCGCCTCACTTCATCATTCAACCCTGCCGGTCGAGTCGGTATCTGCAAGCCTCGGATGAAACCAGCAGAATTCCGGGCGAGACCGACTGCCGCCTGCTCGTTCTCCCCTGGCACGCGAAAGCGGCGCGGGATGGCTATTGCCTAACGCCAGGGGGGTGGACGATTCCAGGCATTCCAATACGTGGTCTCCGATGTCGGCCGGCGTGGGGTCGTGCCGAAACTTCCACGCGGATAGCCGAGCGGAATACATCCGTAGAGCTGCGCACTCTTCGGAATCTCGAACATCTCGAAGACCCGAGGCAGAACATCATCATGAAGCGTCGTGAGGGTCGAGCCGATACCGAGTGCGCGCGCCGCAAGGAGTAGGTTCTGGACCGCAGGGAGCACCGAATGACCCAGGTCCGCGCGAGCCACGGCAAATGCGAGAACCACTACGGGCGCCCGGCTCATCTCTTCCGCAAGCCGCGCCGCGGAAAGGAACGTCTTCTCCGATTTCGGGATGTCCTCGATACTCGTCCAGCCGGGGCCCTCTCGTCGTTTGGCCCACCACGCCTCTCGATACAACTCGCCGAATGCGCGGATACGATCCGGATCGCGAATCACGAGAAAACGCGCCAACTGAAGGTTCCCGCCGTTGGGTGCCTTCGAGGCAGCATCCAGGATGAGCTTCAGGTGCTGATCCGAAATCGGGTCCGGTTTGAATCGTCGAATCGCACGCTGGGTGAACATGACCTCGCCGATCGGCTGATCCAGCAGGGCGGGGGGCGGGAGTCGTTCTTCGTCTGACATTTGGGGAGACTCGCACAACACGATCGTGGATTGACCGAGAGGTTGGCCGCGAAGACTACTGCGTCGGGATCGGAAGGCGAGTATTGCCCTCGATATCCAGACTCCACTCGCTGTGGTTGCGTCGTTCGGCGATCAGCCACCGCCCCTCGCGAAGCTGAAACACATCGTCATAGAGCAGGCCGAGCGCTTTCTGTGCGGCTTCCCCGTCGGCACCCCGATGAAATTGAAGCACGTTGATGCACCAGGTCTGACAATTGGCCGAGAGCCCATCGTCGGACAAGTCGACGATCGCAGGCCCGAAATAATGCGAGAGCGCAAAGAGTGCGGGGGTAACTTGTTCGAGCCAGGCGATTCCCTCGTCCCGCGTGCGACAGGGCTCACCACCATAGGTGATCGTCGCATCGGGATGAAAACAGCTGCGGATCCTCTCGAAGTCGCGCTCGTCGACGCCGCGACCATATTCCGAGATCACTCGTTGAATCGCTTGCTCAGCGACGATTTGTCTCCATAGCACGGGGTCGAAGTCGGAATCCTCACTGTTCATCTCGGAGATCCTCCAGGCGAGAGGGCTATAGTAATGGAACCCCCGCGGAATTGGAGTGCTCGTTGATCGACTACTACGGCTATATCACGACCATGAGCTGGCGGGCCGTCATCGCCCTCGAGGAACTCGAGCTTTCCTATCGCCCGCACTCGATCGAACTCGGCAAGGGCGAGCAGAAAAGCCCCGAACACCTTGCGCGCAATCCCTTCGGCCGGGTCCCCGTGATCGTCGATCATGATCCCCCTTTGGGCGAGGGAGGTGGGGCTGGCGAGGAAAGCGATCCGGTCACCGTCTTCGAATCCGGGGCCATCCTGCTCTACCTCGCCGATAAGACCGGCCGCCTGAAACCAACCGACCCGAGCGAGACGGGGGAATTCTACAAATGGTTCTTCTGGATCATCAGCGACTACGGTGCGGCCCTCGGTCAATCCTCAGCGTTCAATGAGGAGAAACGCTTCCGGCTCTTTTCCTCGGGTCCCGATTACGAGGAATCGGTCTATGCGCGCTTCTGCGACGCGAGCCGTGCGGCCCACGCCGAGCTCGATCGCCATCTCGCAGACCGCGACTATATCTGTGGCGACTATTCGATGGCCGACATTGCCGCCCTCGGTTCGACCGTGCCCTATCGGCTCCATGGCGTCGCAGACCTCTCGGTCTACCCCCATCTTTCGAGCTGGTATGAACGGCTGGGTAGCCGGCCGGCCGTACAGCGTGCGCTCGCGGTCGGCCGGGAATCGGGTTCTATCCTGCCGGATTACTACCGCATCGCACTCTTCGACGAGCGTTGAGCATTCGCCTGATGCCGGAGGGACGAAAAGCAAATCCGGCGTCACATCGGAGGTTGGGAAAATGGATCTCGAGGGACGCAAGGCGATCGTAACGGGCGCCGCCCAGGGAATCGGGCGGGGCATCGCCGAGGAGCTCGCGCGGGCAGGCTGTGATGTCGTGGTCGGGGATCTCCTCGATCGCCCGGAAACGGCGAAAGCCGCCGCCGAGACGGTCGCATCCATCGAGGCGCTCGGACGCCGGGCTGTCGCGACACGCTGCGACGTTCGGATCGAGGCAGATTGCGAGGCGCTGGTGCGCACGGCGCGCGAAGAGCTCGGAGGGCTCGACGTCCTCGTCTGCAACGCCGGCATCATGCAGATTGGCGGCGTCAGCGACATCACGAGCGAAGAGTGGCGACGCGTTCTCGACGTCAATCTGACCGGAACGTTCCAGTGTTGCCGTGCGGCGCTACCGCATATGCTCGCGCAGGGCAGCGGCGCGATCGTGAACATCGCCTCGACGACCGGACTTCGGACCGGTGGCGAGCGGGTCGCCTACTCCTCGAGCAAGTTCGGAGTGGTCGGTCTCAGTCAAGCGCTCGCGTCCGAGGTCGCTCGCCAGGGCGTTCGGGTCAACTGCGTCTGCCCCGCTTTCGTCCGCAGCGGGATGTCGATCGGCGAATTGATGCTGCATTCCGGGATCGAAGACCCCGCCCAGGCCGACGCCGCATGGACGAAGGTCGGTGAGAAGAGCGGGCCCCTCGGCCGCTCGGTCGAGCCCGCGGATATCGGACGCGCCGTCGTGTGGCTCTGCAAATCGGACATGGTGGTCGGCATCGCATTGCCCGTGACAGGGGGCAACGGACTCCCCGGCCTGGCCTGAGTTTCGTCGCGAGAGAGAACCCCGCGATGCCCACACCGAGCCTCGATCCGAGACGGGATCCGAGAAGGGATCGTCGCTATCCGGCGAGGACGAAGCTCTGCGGATCGATCCCGAGTGACACGCGTCCCACCTCCGCGTAGCCACCGTCGCGCACCAACAGGTGGTTCGCCGCCACCGTCTGATCCCGAAAGGCCCGCTCGAGCGGATGCGGCCGGTAGAGCGCCTGCGATCCCGCGAGTGTGTACATCGATTGTGTGACTTCCTGGGCTGCGTGAAAGCCGTGCAGATTACATTGTCGAAAGCGGCTGCGGAGATCGAGTGAGAGTTCGTCGCCGCGCAACAACGTCTGCCACAACTCATCGACCGTTTCGATCAGGAAAGCCCGTGCGGCGTGCCACGTCGTCTCGGCCCGGCCGAGCCGCATCTGGAGCAGCGCGTCGTCGCGAACCAGGTTCTTCGTCCCGTAGGCGAATTTGCCGTTTGCAATCGCACAGGCTTCGTCGATCGCGCGGCGGGCGATCCCCATCGGAACGCCAGCGACATTGCACATCAGCATCATCCAGTAGACATAAAGGGCGCTTGGCGGCTCCGCAGCCTCGGCCCCGGCCATCGCGCTCCCGACTACGCGTCGTTCGGGAACGAAGACATCGTGCACCGCGATATCGTTGCTGCTGCTGCCGCAGAGCCCCGTCGTATGCCAGTTATCGACGATCTCGACCTCTTCCATCGGCAGAACTGCGGTCCGCATGTCCGGGCGCCCGTCCGAATCCATCACCGGCTGACCGTTCTGCGTGACCATGCAGGCGCCCTTGAACCAGGTCGCATGCCTGCAACAGCTCGCAAAGGCCCATCGACCTTTCACTCGATAACCGCCTTCGACGCGCTCGGCCTGGCCCGAGGGTGCAGAGACGCCACAGGAGAGCAGGTCGGGATCCGGGAACAGCTCCTTCGCCAGGTCGAGCGGGATACGACCCGCAAAATAACCGGCATCGGATCCGATCATGGCGACCCAACCCGCCGCCCCGTCTGCGATCGAAATGGCTTCGATCACCTCGTATTGCGTCACCGGGTCCGCTTCGATTCCTCCGAGCGCAATTGGCATCGTCATCCGAAAAGCGCCCGCCTGCTGCATCGCGCGGACGACGTGAGGAGTCACGCTGCAGGCTCGCTCGCCTGCTTCCGCATCCTCGATCAGAATCGGCGCGATTTCCCGCGCTGCTACGAGGAGCTCACCCGTCTGCTCGGGAAGCTTCGATAGCCCTGTCACCCTGCCTTCTTCAGTCGCTGATGCCGCCATGCGATTCCCCTCTGCAAGATCAGGCCGAATGCTAGCCCGCATGAATCATGGTGTGGCCGCGAAGGGGCCAGACCTTCGATGATTTCGCGACCCTCGCGCCCGGCTGGAACAGTCTGTTCGCGCAGATCCACATCGACGACCACTGTTCGCTTCGCCAGACGGCCGCTCCAGAGGTAGGCTTGCGGTATGACAGCAAAAAAGAAGACTACGGAATCGGGAACACCCAAAAAGAAGACGGCCAAGAAGAAGGCGGCTGCAACGAAAAAGAAGGCCGCTTCCCCCAAGCAGAAGGCGACCGCCAAAAAGAAGGCCACTTCCCCGAAGAAAAAGGCCAGCATCAAGAAGGCTACGGCCGCAGAAAAGACGACGGCGGATGACGGAGAGTCCTCGGCGCCGCCGTCCCGGCCCGAGGGATCCATTTCCTCGATGGACGTGACGCTTGGGCACGTCTTCGCGCTCAGGCCGAGAGTCAACAAGAGCTTTCGTCAGAATGATCTATCCGAGGCCAGGCGTTCGCTCGCAAACGAAACCTACGCCGACCTGGCCGAGGCGACTCGTGCTGTCGCCGAAGAAGCCCTGGCGATCACCCGAACCGCCACCGCCCGCCCCGACAAGCGACGGCGCCTTTAGGACCCGGCAGGGTTTCGACGAATTCGATCGCGTTCGGTTGAACCCCTCACGGGTCCTCACACGGAACCTGCCCGCCAAGTCGGGATTCGCGACCTGGCCCGCATTATTCATGAATCCCGTCGCGAGAACGTCAAAAGTGCTGAAGAAACGCGGACCTCGGACCGGAGGCCGGCGCAGACGTACACCAGTCGTCGAGCAGGCCGCGGGGAGAAGGCCGTGGAGATTCGATGCTTTGGGCGTTCGCAGCAGGGTATTCATGCATAATGCGGGCTAGGGCCAAGGTGATTCGCCGACCCGGCTGTGCACATCCCGGCGGCCCTGCGTAGCACGATCGCCCATCCCTGGCCCCGAAGGCGTCTCGTTCGTAGCGCTTTCACTTCGGACGCGAGTCCAGTGACGTTTCGCCCACGCCGGATCTCCATTCGCTCTCTGCGATTGTCCCCTTTCCCCATCGCCTGTCCGACGTTGCGACACAAATAAGCGTGAGGGGTGTCACAGAATGAGACGAGTTCGTTTGGTCTGATTGAGCTATAAATAGGGGGTGGCGGAATGACCCTCCCCATTTTGCCAACCTGGTTACCCGGCGGCTGTTGAGCCGGGGTCGGAGCGACACGAGCGAGGGTCACGGTATGCAGTCCATAGTCCGTCACGACTACTACCCCAGTTTCGCCAACCGATCGGGGACCGCCGCGCGGCGCGGCGCCCAGGATAACCCGCTTCATCCGGTCGAAGCCATGGCTACGAGTTCAGTAGTCGGCGGCGTGCAGCGGGCCATTCCAGCCTCGGCGATTCCAGCCTCGGCAATCCCTGCTGCAGAGCCCCGCCGGATCGACGTATTCCGGCTCATCGTCGCAGTCGCCGGCCTAACAATCTATCTGGGCGTGCCCGCAGCCGTGATCAGCTACCTGATATTCGATCTCGTAGGCTGATTTCGGATCCCAGGATCGGCTCCGCCACCGACTCGCGGCACCTGCTCCCGAAGACATGGTCACCCCTTCCTGCTCATGCGCGCTCAGGCACAATCCGATCGTGCTATTCGACGATCGCGGCGAACTGAGCCTCCGGCCTGATTTCGACCGGTTCCGAACTTTCGAGCAGCGCCGAACGCACCTCGATCATGACGGACTCCATGTTTTCCGACAACACGAGCTTCGGCGGCGCGGGACGGGCGTACTGCCCGAAGTCGTAGTGGAATTCGAAGGGGATCTCGAGATCCATCACCGGCAGCGAGAAGTCGGGAAGCATCACGACTTCGCCCTCGTCCAATTCTTGATTCGCAGCCAGGTATCCCACCACGACGACGAATAGCAACAGCATGAAGTAGATCAGATCCATACGACGATTTGACATCGTCTAGCCCTCGCATACGTGAGTCGAGGTTCACGTGCAGATTCAGCGAGGGGTAACGAGGACCATAGCAGACCCTCGAGGCCGGAATCCGTTCCCTTGGCCTTCCCCGAGCAGCCGAGTAGGCTGTCCGCATGAGCAATGAAGCCCCCAGTGGCCCAATCCCTGCGCCGGCCCGGCGCAGGGTGTGCCCATCCATCGTCCCGATCGCGCTGAAATAGCGGACACCATGCGACCCGACTTTCCCTTCCGCCCAGCCGCCCTCCCCTTCTACTACGGCTGGATCATCCTCGCTGTGTCCACGATTGGCCTCGTCATGAGCGCACCCGGGCAAACGATCGGGGTATCGGTCTTCACCGAGTCGCTACTCGATGTGACCGGACTCACCCGGATCGAATTCAGCAACGCCTACCTGATGGGAACCCTCGCGAGCGGGCTCATGCTCCCCTATGCCGGGTCGCTCATCGACCGCGTCGGGGTCCGACAGGGCGCGATCTGGGCATCCCTCGGACTCGGGCTCGTACTTGCCCTCTTGAGTCAGATCGATCTCATGGCAGCGGGCGTAGCCGGCTTCGGGATCGCACAGACGACCGCGGCCTACGCGCTCTTGACCGTCGGCTTCCTTGGGCTGCGTTTCGCGGGCCAAGGCGTCCTCACACTCGTCTGTCGGACGATGCTAGGTCGCTGGTTCGATCGTCGACGCGGCCTGGTCTCTTCGATTTCCAGTCCCTTTGCGAGCTTTGCCTTCGCCAGCTCGCCGATCATCCTCGCGGGTTGGGTCGAGAGTTCCGGTTGGCGAGGCGCATGGCAGGAAATGGCGCTCGTCGTCGGGGTCGGCATGGCCGTCTTCAGCTGGCTCTTCTTTCGCGAGAGCCCCGAGCATTGCGGGCTCGAGATGGACGGGGATCCCGCACCGGACACCGCTCTCCACGTTGAAGGGCCAGAACGCGAATCCGCGCGCCTGCCCCGGCCCCGCCGCGATTTCACCCGCGCCGAAGCACTCCGCACGACCGCCTTCTGGGTCGTGACGCTCGCCATCGCAAACCACGCGATGGTGGGGACCGGAATCGCTCTCCACATCGTCGATCTGGGTGCCGAAGCCGGCCTCTCCGAAGCCCAGTCCTTCGGCGTCTTCCTGCCCGTGAGCCTCGTCAGCGTGCCCACCGGAATCTCGATAGGCATGGCAATCGACCGCTTCCCGATCCGGATCCTGGTCATGGCGATGATGGTCGGCCAGACTCTGATGTTCGGCCTCGCACCGCATCTCGGTGATCCCCTGCTCTACGCGCTTTGTCTGGGCGGATGGGGGTTCTCGAGTGGCTTTTACGGTCCGCTCACCGTCGCCGCGCTCCCCAACTTCTTCGGCCGAACCCACCTCGGCGCGATCCAGGGCGTCATGATGATGGTCGTCGTCATCGCCAGCGCCCTCGGCCCGGCGCTGCTCGCCGTCACAGAAGCGCATTTCGGTTCCTACGAGACCGGCCTACACACTCTCGCTCTTCTGCCACTGGCGATTTTCCTCGTGGCGCTATTCACACGCGACCTCCAGCCGCTCCAGCCGCTCCAGCCGCTCTAGCCGCTCTAGCCGTTCGAATCGCTCGTCATCACCTTCTCCGTCAGGCTGTCGTACAGCTCCTCAGATCCGAACTGCTGCTCCTCGACCGAACGGCCCAGCGCGAACTCCGGCCCGACGGATTCCGGCCCCTCGCCCGGAGGAAGCGGTGGCGTGTAGTAGCCGAGCGCATAATTGCCCAGCGTGTAGCCGATCAGATCCTGAAGCTCGGGGTCGAGATCTCTCGCGATCTCAGGCGGACACGAGAGGTATTGATTTTCCTCCTGCCGCAACCAGCCCAGCGTATAGGTCATGTTGACCCCGATGCGATCGCCCGCCGACACGTTGGCGCCGCCACCGTGAAAGACCGATCCGGAGTAGATCAGTACCGAACCCGGATCCATCTCCGCATAACAGATCTCGCCGGGCTCGGGTCTCCGGGTATCGGGCCAGTCGACGCTGCCCGGGACGACCTGCGTCGCGCCGTTCTCCTCACGGAATTCGCAGAGGGCCCAGATCGTATTCAACTGGGGCTCCAACCGATCGAGATGTGTTCCCCAGGCCCATCGGTCGCGGTGGACGAGCTGCGCTTCCTGGCCCGGGCGAATCCGAATGACCTGACTCAGATGGAGTTGAACGCGCTCACACCAGGGCGCCAGGAACTGACGCGCGACCCCGAGCACCGTGGGATGCATGATCATCTCGCGACTGGCCGGTGAACGCGCGACCAGAGCGCCGGTACGGGTCGTGTGCCGACCGCTGAAATCATCGTGCCCCGGCTTTGTCGCCTCGACATAGGGCATGACCTCTTCGAGCACCCGCGCGACCTGAACCGGCGCGAGCACGCCCTCGAGAATCATCGCACCCTCGCGCGAAACGACCTCCAGGATCTCTTCGATTTTCGCTTGGGCGGACATTCGAACGAGTTCGACCATCGTCGGGCTCCTCTTCGGGTAGGCGTCGAGTCGGAATTCTCACCCATTATTCCGCGCGTCGCTCCGACCGCGGGTCCGCTCGCAGGCAAGCGGGACAATCAGGCGATCGGGGATGGCCGGCCCGCTCGGGCGTCCCGACGAGCACCGTGGTGTTCCCAGGCGCCGTCGTCGCCCTGGCGATTCCCGTCCAGAGACTCTTGTCGTAGATTTCACGGTCTTCGGCGATCTTGCGCAGCCGCGCGAAGCCCTCGGATTGCGGCATGACCGGAGCCCGCGCCGCCGACGTCCCGCCGAATGGTGCTCCGACATGCTCGAGAGTCGCGTGCGCGCGCTCCCACGCCTCTTCTTCGGTCGATCCCAGAATCGGACGCAGGCTGACGCTGAATCCGATCTCGCGTCCGTAACCCTTGGCGGCCATGCGAATCTGCTTGATGCGTTCGGCCAGCGCCGCAACCGGCTCCCCCCAGAACATGAACCGCTCGCATGCTTCGCGCAGAGCTCGATCGACAGACGCGATCCGCCGCCGCCCCAGACCGGCGCAGAATCTCGAGATACTCGTCGGCTCTCGCATAACGCTCGTCGTGGCCAAGCCAACCGCCGTCGCGCCTTTGATCCTCGTCATTCCCACCCACGAGCACATGGACCTTGAGTCGTCCGCCACAGAAATTATCGGTCGTCGCCATCAGCCGAGCCGCCATCGTCGGCGAGATGAATCCCGTGCGATGCGAGACGAGCATCTGGAGGCGCTCCGTCACCGCCGATTCGATCCGGAGTCGCGACAGAGGTGTCCATGACCGAAAGCAGCATTCCACAAATCTCGACAGGCATCGTGATCGACCTCGTATGCTTCGCGCGCTCGCTGAGGACCCCACTCTCGCAGTGGACCCACTCTAGAAACCCGCCGCGACTGATGTCGTGTGGTAATCTTTCAGTCGCTTGCCCGAAGCGGCGTGCGGCGACCTGCCGGGGGTCGAATGGAAGTTCACGCGGCGTGAGGGGGGGGAACGGCGACGGGCGAGCGCGGCACCGCGTCCAGCTCTCGGCGCGGCCGAATGACGTGACCGATCGATCGATCTATCATGAGTTGAATTACCCTCATTTTTTCCTGGACAGATCGGGTCGAGCCGCGCCTGAAAGCGCACCCCTCAAGCATCCAGTGCGCACCACCGATTCGAGAGCGGGAGGCGCATCATGCCGCGTTCGAGCAAACCGCAGGATGATTCCGGCAAGCACCGCGACGACTCCGCAGCAATCCACCCGGAGACGGAAGTCCTCAGGCGGGGCTACGATCCACGGCTTTCGGTCGGCTCGGTCCGGCCGCCAGTCTTCCGGAGTTCGACCTTCGTCTTTTCGAGCCCCGAAGCCGCCGAGCGCTCCTTCTCCATCGCATTGGGGAAGCTGAAGGCGGCTCCCGACGAGGACACCGAACTCATCTACGCACGCCTGTCTCACCCGAACGCCGAGATCCTCGAGGATCAGATCGTTCCACTGGATCGGGGTGCCACCGCCGCAGCCGTCTTCAATACCGGCATGGCGGCGATCGGAACGGTGCTCCTCAGCCTGTGCCGACCGGGCAGTGGGATCATCCACACCGTCCCGGTATACGGCGGCACCCATCATCTGCTTTACGAAATGCTCGTGCCCTGGGGTATCAACCCCGTCGCGGTGCCCGCCGGCGACGGCCCCGCGCTCGAGCGAGCGATTCGCGAAACCAGCAATCTACAGGTCGTGCTCCTCGAGACCCCCGCCAATCCGACGCTCCGGATGACCGACATCGCCGCAGCGGTTCAGGCCGCGAGCACGCGCACCACCCCCGCGCGAATCGTCGTAGACAACACCTTCCTCGGCCCGGTCTTCCAGCATCCTCTCGCGCTCGGTGCAGACCTGTGTGTCTACTCCGCAACGAAATACCTGGCCGGTTTCAGCGACATGTTGGGCGGCGTCGTGACGGCGCGGGACCCCGAACTGATCGTGCAGCTCAAGTCCACCCGCGCGCTGCTCGGAAATATCCTGCAGGCGGACGAATGCTGGCTCCTCGACAGCCGCCTTCCGACGGTCTCGCTCAGGATGAATCACCAAAGCAACAACGCGGCCCAGATCGCGGAGGCGCTCTCGGATCACCCGAAAGTCGAGCGCATTCACTACCCCTTGTTTTTCGATGAGCCCGACCAGCAACGCATCTTCGCCGCCCAATGCGATCACCCCGGTGCGGTCTTTTCGCTCGAGCTCGTCGGTGGCAAGAAGGCCGCTTTCGACTTCCTACGCAATCTCGAGATCACCCAGAACGCCGTCAGCCTGGGCGGGCTGGAATCCCTCGCGTGTCACCCCGCGACGACGACCCACTCGGAGATGAGTACGGAAGAACTCACTCTTGCCGGCGTCTGCGACGGGCTCGTCCGCGTATCGGTTGGCCTCGAAGACGTACGCGATCTGCTTCGGGACTACTCCAGAGCCCTCGACGCCATCTAGCCCGCACGTCGGCTAGCGTTCTATGAGCCAACGACGAAGCGTCGTCCGAATTTCCTCGACCACCGCGTCGTGATGCTCCTGTCCCTTGAGGGCGAACGCATGCTCCGCCCCCGGAAACGCACGAGAGATGCAGTCCACGCCCAGGTTTCGCATTGCCTCGCAAAATTCACGTCCCGGCGGCCACAACCGATCGTTCTCCCCTGCCAAAACGAGCGTGGGCGGCATTTCAGCATGGAGATGGGCACGGGGCGAGAATTTTTTGCTTCGCCCTTCGAAGACATCCCGCGGCGGCGATAAGAGAAGTCGAGCCAGCGGTCCCCGACGCGGCGGTTCACGCTCGAACTGCGCCGATTCATCGGACGAATCGAGATAGGGCGAACTCAAGAGCAGGCCGCGCGGCCATTGAGGGAACCGGGCCACTTCATCCGGAAACGTCACGAGCGCGGCCGCGAGATGTGCCCCGGCCGAGCTTCCCCCGAGCACCAACGCCGCGGGATCGCCACCAAAGGATGTCGCCTCTCGTTCGACCCAAGCCACCGCATCGCGGCAGTCTTCGAGTTCCTGTGGATACGCGACACCGTCCGCACGTTGGAGCCGGTATTCCGGAACGAAAACCGTGTGACCGAATCCGGCGAGCGCCGTCGCCAACGGAAAAAATTCATCGGGCCAACCGCTATGGAATCCACCTCCATGAAACAGAACGACCGTCGCACCCGGATCGGCCGACGTCGCTTCGAAAATGTGGATGCGGAGAGCCCGGGTCGGCGTCTGCTTGTAGATTCGCACGACGGTCGGCGGATACCGTGGTCCATGATAGTTGATCAGCGCGCCGGCCCGGAGATCCGCCAGACTAATCGAGCCCATCGCGAACTCGATCGCGATCAACACGACCGCCCCAGCAAAAAGGCATCCCACCAACGCAAAGGCTCTCCGCACCGCGACCTCCGGAAACTTCTCGACCCCAGCAAGTCTATCGAAATCGCAGTTGGCCGGGTCGATCGAGAGCCGGGGTTCATGAATAATACAAGCTAGAAGCGCCTCGGTATTCAGGCAGTTCGTGCGTCCTGGTGAGGTCGAGCGGATCTCGGCGCCGACGACGCTTCGGCTCGAAGCCAGACGGGAGCATGATTCCGATCTTGACCGGATTCAGATTCGATCCGCATGACGAGGGTCAGACTCGTTTCGAGGAGACAGGGCGTTCTCAGTCGGACATCGCAAGCGTCGGCCGGATCACGAAGGCAGGCACTGCTTCGAAGTGCATGGCCGTCGAGATCGACGTGCAATTCCCTGTTTCCGGATCGGGATGACCATCCGCGACCCGCGACATCGCGTGATAGATCCCCGCACACATGAATCCGCGATTGAGCGCAGCGTTCCGACCCTGGTGATAGGGACCGATCCACTGATCGTTCAGGGTGGAGAACATGTTCTCCATATCCCAGTAGGCGCCAACCATTCCCTTGATTCTGCCGTCGGGAAGGACCTCTGCACGAATTCGAGCGTCACGGAACCAGAACTCGTTGTCCATCGTCTGCTGCTTTACCTTGATCCGAAAATCGACGGGCTCCGTCGTGAGAATCCCGTTCACGATCTTCCCCTTCGCAACTTCGTTGTGATAGCGGGCACTCTCGTGTGCCGTATAGCTGACAAGCCGCGTCAGGTCGCCGACCGCGTTCACCGAAACGGGATGGTTCGCGGAGAGCAGCTGCACCTCGATCTCATCGTCATTCACGGGATCATCCATGCCTGAGATCTCCATAAGGATCGCAAAACCACCCTCCTTGATCATCGTATTGCCCTCGTGGAGCCGGTCCATCAAATTATTCGGGCGATAGCCCCGAACACAACCCATCAGGCGCCAGACCTGGTTGTCGATCCCACGTTCACCGGCGTGACCCATGAAATCATCATGCGCACAACTCGCGCCTTTCGTGCCCCTCAGACGGGAGCCCTCAGCCTGATGCGAGTCCTCAGCCCAATGAGAGCCCTCAGCCCGATGCGAAACCTCACCATCGAGATCCAGGCCGTACACAATCGCCGGCCCGTCGAGCGTGAGAAATCCCGGGTCGGGTTGCACGAGCGGATCCTGACACGCATCGGGCGGCAGCCGGTCGTCGTCCCAAGGCAGGTATCCGCCCTCATCGCGCAGACGCACACGTTCCGCCCGCCAGGTCGCCCACTGTTCCGGGAAATACTCCTCTTCTGTCACGTTGAGCCCGTCCGGACAATCCCCCGCGTATTCCACATCCGGAATCTCGTCGTGCCAACGAGCCATCACGTAGCCGCGAATGGGCGGTGGGGCGCCCTCGATCACCCCGATCCTACCCCCCTCAACCGCGTTCGTTCCACCGACGGGATCGGGGGCTTCACAGGCGATCACGGCGACGGTCAACAACAAAACCGCCTGAATTCCATCCATTCGCATATCATCCCCTTCCGTTGGACACCTCTTGGACGCACCAACTGGCGCTCGGCCTCCCGCGATCGAAACCTTCACATGCTAGGCGAGAATCTCGTTGATCGGCCGATCGGTTTCGTTCGCCTTCCAACCCCAACTCGCGACGCTGAGTCCCATCGTCTGCTGGAGCGTCAGCCCCAGCCGCGTGGTGGCATCGCCGGCTCCAAACACATGCACTCCCGGGCGAAGCCGCCCTCCCCCGCCGCCGGCCACCATCATCGGGAGGCCCGTCACACTATGACTATTCGCGTCCGAGGTTTCCGAGTGGGCGAGGACCGCGCAGTTGTCGAGCAACGAACCATCGCCCTCGGGCACCCCCGCCAGCGTCTCGACGAAGGTCGCCCACGCCTCCATCGAATGGATCACGAACTTGGTCGCCTCGACCTGGTAGCCAAGTTTTTCATCTCGAGCCTCTTCGTGCGTGAGCGTGTGATGGGTGTCGCTGCTCCCAGACTGGTGGAGCTGCGACGCTCCCTCGGAGAAGACCATGTTGAATACCCGCGTTTGGTCGCAAGCCAACGCCAGCGCCAACACCTTCGCCATCGCTGCGTGGTTCGCCTTTACGTGGGCCACATCGCGAGAGACGGGCCCCTCCTCTGGAAGTTCGGGTGCGCGACAGGCCTCGAGGGGCGGGCGGGCCGAGAGTTGCAATTCGAATTGACGCTCGAGCTGGCGAAGCGACGTAAAGTACTCGTCGAGCCGCGCATGGTCCCGGGCGCCGAGCTGCGACTCGATGCGCTTGCGGTCTTCGCCCACGATCGAAAGAACACTCTTCCGAAGCATCGTCTGGGGATCGGGTACGAACTCTCCGGCGTTGGGGTCGCTGAAGCCGGGCCCGAAGATGCGCGTGTAGAGCGAGATCGGCGACGTTTCGCTCGCGTTCTTGGCGTCTTCGCTTCGTCGGCTGTAGGTATCCGTCGCGATCCCCGTCGCGGCCATCTCGAGCGACTTGAAGCGCGTTGCCGAACCGATCGCGTCGGAGATCAAGACATCGAGGGTCGGTCCATTATTCTCGGTTTTGCTGGGCGGTGCACCACCGCAAAGCGTTCCGATGACGCCGGTCCGGTGGACCATATTCGTTTCCCCGGCGAGGATGACATTGAACCCGCTCAGCACGCTCACGTGTTCGCGAATCCCGGCGATCGGTTCGAGTTCCGGCGGAAGGTCGAAGACGCGTCCGTCCCGGGTCGGATTCCATCGCTTCGGATTCATCCCGCAGCCCCAGAACCAGGTTCCGAAGCGACGCGGGAGCGGCGCACCGGTTGCCGCGAGTGCGTCGCCGTTGTCATTCAGGAAGATGTCGAGGTAGGGCAAGCCGACTGCGATGGCGGCGCCGCCGAGAGTCCCACGCAGCGTGGAGCGAAGAAGGTTCCGACGCGTGAGCCTCCGAGGGCGTATGATCAGATGACTCATATCGTCTCCCTGGTAGAAGGACCGCTGGCGACCGACTGCGTGGCGTCCTCCGATTCGGTCGAGGGCGGCTCCTCCTGCGGACGAGTCGCCGTCCGAAACCCGCGGCTCAGAACGATTCCGCGCAACAACGCATCGAGTCGATAGTCCGAGGATTCGAATTTGGCCTCCAGGTCACGCATCAAGCGGCGTTCGCTGTTCACCGGATCGCGCCCAACCGCGTAGCGGTAGAGATTTTCGACCAGACACGCGCCCACCAGCGGGCTATCGCGGAAGACCCGACCGAGTTCCACGTTATTCGCGAAGGCTACCCCGTCCAGTTCGCCGCTCGTGTCGATCGGCGCGCCATTCTCGGTCGTTCGATAGCGTCCGACGCCATCAAAGACTTCGAGCCCCAGACCGATCGGGTCGGTCAGCCTGTGACAGTTGCGACACGTCGCATTCGAGGCGTGGACGCCGAGCCGATCGCGTGCCGTCTTGTACTTGGGGTTGGTGTCCTCGTTGAAAAGACCGAAGTCGACGTCCGCTGGAGCCGGGGGCACCGTTTGACAGAGAAGCGCCTCCCGTACGAAGACCCCTCGCAGCGTCGCCGAACTCCGCCCGGGATGTGAGTTCAACATGTTGAAGCTCGCGTGAGTCAGAATCCCGGCACGCGGATCTCCCGGTGAGAACTCCATCGCTTCCCAATCGTGCTCCGACGCGACCGCGACGGCATAGACGGGCCCGAGCTTGCGCGTCATGAAGGAGCGACGCGTCGTGAAGAGATCACGATAGTCACCCTGTTTCGAGATCAGATGATCGACCACCACGCGAAGGGTTTGTTCTCGCGCATCCCGCGCCACCTCCGAGCTGAAGGCCGGATAGCGGATTGGATCCTTTCCCAGATCGTCGAACGCATCGAAGCGGAAGACGTCCTCGAAAAATGCTCGAACACCCGCTTCGAGTCGCGCCGAAGCCAGCATCCGGTCGACTTGTCGCGCGAGTCCCTCATCGTTCGACAATTCTCCCCGCTCTGCGGCCTGAAGCAGCATCGCATCGGGTCCAGCATTCCACAGCAGATAGCTGAGACGCGACGCCAGGGTCAGATCCGACAGAACCAGGCGGCTGGGATCCGTCGGATCCGGTTCAGCGACTTCGATGCGGAAGAGGAAATCGGGGGCGACGAGCAGGCTCGTAACGATCAGTTCGAGACCCGCGTAGAAGTCGCCCATCAGCTCCGTCGCCGCCGCTGCGGCGTCGATCCGTGGGCCGACGTCGGCGTCCTCGAGCGGGCGACGAAGGAGCCTCGGGCCGATTTCACGAAGGAACGCTTCAGCACATTCCGCATCGGGCTCGGACATCGACCGTGGCGTGCAGCGTACGAAGCGATCTCGATGGGCTTCGGAAACCACCTGCCGCGCGATATTGTTGCCCATCGCCTCGTATTGCTCGAAGCCACTCGGCGTGACGGTGACCCACGCACTGCCCACAGCGACCAGACCCGCCCGACGATTATCGGGCTCGAAGCGGCCGACGATCTCGATGTCTTCGCCGAAGGAGTCGACGATCGCGTGGCGATACTGGTCGGCCGTGAGTCGCCGCATGGCGACGGGACCGCCGCGGGCGACAGAACCGTCAGTCAACTGACACGCAACAGCTTGTGTGAGGGTGACGACACAAATTAGTGTGATGCGGAGCGGGGACAACATGGGAGACGAGTGCTCACAAAATGATTCGACACTGAAAAGGGTACGACAGCGCGGTCGCGACGCAATACGTCTCGAGGCCTCAGCGAATCCGGCCGGCCCCCTCGGTCATCGGCGGATCCGTGAGCCTGAACTCGCTGTGGCGGATCTTGCCCCCGGCCTCCGCGATCACGCCGGCGGCCACCAGGCTCGCGAGCGTCGTCACCAGAATGCCCACCGCGGCCAGGCGTTGCAAGCGCTCGCGCCAGAGGCCGAGCCCGATCGCCATCGCCGAGAGGACGGCGTTGAGCGTCATGACGAATCCCCATCGATCGGCGAGTTCCGTGTGATGATCGAGCCACGCCTGGCCGGTCCCGTTCAAGGAATCGAAGACGAAGGGATAGGCATCATCCCCCGCGTCCATCACGACCGTGACCGACGCCGACACCACGAGCACCAGAGCGAGGGCAAAGCGAATCGACCGTCCACGTCCTTCGATCGCCCCCCACAGAAGAACGAACCACGCGACGCCCAGACCCGTCAAGGGAAGATGGTTCAACAGGACGTGTCGGTAGGCCGGGTCTTCCAGCAACTCGAGCACCAGATCCATCGATCAGCTTGACTCCTTCCTGGGCGTCCCGGCTGCGGACTTCGCTTTCTTCGGAGACCACGCGCTGCAATGACCTCCCGCACTGACGGGTCCACCCAGGATCTGACATCGTCCACAGCCCGCTTCGCCTTCCTGCCTGAAAAATTCACAGCCCGCGCAGTTCTTCTCACGACCGTGGGGGGAGTGATCGACGTAGCCCTGCGACTTGCGGAGCGCTCGCTCCGGCGTCGAAAGAAGATCCGGATCGACACAGCTGGGCTCGCTTTTCGAGCACCCGAAGGCCGCCATCAGGAGCCCGCCCGCCAGGCAAAGGGCACCACGCTGGCCCTGCTCGAGCAACTCACGACGTGTCCAGCGCAAGCGTCCCCCCCTTCGCCCCAACTCAGGGGGCGAGGTATTCGCCGAGCACCTTGTGGAAGAGCCGGATCCGGCGCTCCTGCGAAGCGAGGTGGAGCCCCTTGAAGCCACGCGACTGCATCCCCGCCTGAATCGGGCCCGCCGAATCCCCGTCCTGGCGAAGCGCCAGGTGGAGCTCCTTCTCCTGACCGTCGCCCCAGACCGCGTTTCGATGCACCGGACGCGGCGGGGGTTCGGCGTCGCGGGGGATCCGATCGTAATTCATGAAGTCCCAATACATCTTGTTCGGATCGGTCGGATGCGGGCGGTGGCGAAAGAGCCAGAAATGGCCGGGGCTGATATTGAATGTGATGTTCGGGAAGAACGAATAATGGACATCGAGCCAGAGCTGTTCGTCGTGGAGGTCATCAAAATCGAGGTTGGCCTGCTCGCCGGTCGCACGAAGCGCCTCGATCAGCATCGGCCGGATCTCGTCGACCCGCCCGTTGAAATCCTTCGGGTCGAGTCCGAAGGCCTCGAGGACCATCGCCATCTCCTTCGTGACTTCCTCCCGGTCTCGGTATCCCGCCGCCTGCGCCTTGGTGTCGGTCCAGCGCGGACTCGGCACGCCGACCTTGAACAGGAATCGGCTGTGTTTTCCGTAGAGGTCGATCGGGCAATCCACGTCGTCACTGATCTCGAGGAGTTCCGGATGGATCCCCTGGATGTGGTAGATCTCGTTGAAGGCATCGACACCGACCTTCCAATTACAGGCCCACTCGAAGGTGATGTCCTCTGTGAGCGCGTAGTTTCGCTCGAAGTGGTAGCCGTCGAGATGCCCGCCGGCTTCACCGAGGTACTCTTCGAGAGATTCGGCGTCGAGATCCATGTTGATGAAGACCCAAGCCCCCCACGTATCGCATTGGACCGGCTGCATCCGGGTGTCGTCCGGGATGCCCTGTGGAAAGTCTTCTCGGTCCGGCAGGCCCCGCAATTTGCCCTGGAGGTCATAGGTCCAGAGGTGATAGGGGCAGACGAAGGCCTTGCCATGACCGCGCTCGGCTTCGCACACGCGATAGCCGCGATGCTGGCAGGCGTTGTGGAAGGCGTCGATCCGGTCGGGGGCCGAGCGAACGACGATGATCGACTCACGTCCGATTTCAAAAGTGAAGAAGTCGCCGACTTCCGCGAGGTCCGCCAGCGGCCCCGCCATCAGCCAGGCGCGTGACCACATGCGATCGAACTCGCGCTGCATGAACTCGTGCGAAGTATATCGCTCCTTCGGAATCAGATCGGTCCCGAGATCGGGTTCGGAAGATTTTCCGAGGGGGGTCCTCTGCATGGATGGGATACTCCTTGCCCGGCACTCACGGGCTCGTGTCGGGGGTCGGCTGTCCACGATTCCCGCCCGCTCGATTCTCAGGCCAGGGACGGCTCCCGGGTCGGGCGATCGACCTTGTAGATTCGCGCGGCATTATCGAAGAGCAGCTTGCTGCGATGTTCCGGCTTCGCCTCCCCAAGCCCCGCGTCGATCTTCTCTCGCACGTTCCCGTAGAGGCAGACCGGATGCGGGTAATCCGTCTCGAAGAGGATGTTGTCCTCGGGAATCCGATCGAGGAGATGGGCCGGCGCATATTCCTCGAAGAAATAACATGCGTAGACCTGACGATTGAAATATTCGCTCGGAAGCAATTTCATCTCCGGCCGCTCCTTGCGTACTTGACCGTAGTTGAAGGTGTAATCACAGGACTCGAGCACGAAGGGGATGAAGCCGATCCCGCTCTCGACCGAGACAAACTTCAGATCGGGGTATCGCGCCAGCACACCGGAAAAGAGCAGGTCGACGATCTGCTTGGCATTGTCCAGGAAGAGCCCCGTCGTAAACATGCCGTTCACCGAACCCGACCCGTAATGCTCGATTCGCTCGGGCGTCCAGAACTGGGGCCCCGTGAAGTCGCCCGCGCCGATATGAAAACTGATCGGCAGATCATGGGCCTGCGCACACTCCCAGAGCGGGTTCCAATGGGGGTTCGCCAGCACGGGCATGCCGTGCGATTGCGGCTCGCCCGTGAAGAGAACGCCCTTGTGTCCCTTCTTGGCACATCGTTCGATCTCCCGGCAGGACGCGTCGACGTCCCAGAAGGGCAGCGCGGAAATCGGGATGAAGCGTTCCGGCGCAGGCTCCGAAAAATCCGTCACGAAGTCGTTGTAGGCGCGAACGCAGGCGAGCATGAGTTCTGGATCTTCGAGTCCAAGGAAGACCTGGCTCCCGAATCCACCGACGTTCGGGTAGAGCGCCATCGCCCAGATGGCGAGGGAGTCCATGTACTCGAGGCGCGCGTGGGGATCATGCGAAGCCTTCGGACACTCAGCGAAGCTCGAGGGCGCCGACGGGAAGGGCTCCTTCCATCCCGCGGTCGCGGTATGACCGACCGGTGTGATCGGCGACTGGTTGCCGACGACCCACTCTTCGTTGCCCTGCTCGTTCACGCGGATGCTCGGCGCCCGGTCTTTCCACTTCGAGGGGAGGCGGCTCGAGAAGAGATCCGGCGGCTCGGTTATATGGGTATCGGCGTCGATCACCCAATCGACAATCGGTTTGGAGGGTGTTGTGGAGGCGGCCATGGCGAATTCTCTCCTGGGGGGCGACACGAGATGGAGTTCCCGGCGCTGTCCGAAACTCTAGCCCGCATTCTTCATGGTGCCCTCGCTACGGGGTTCATGAATCATGCGGGCTAGCCTCCTCTTTCACGCCGTCGCGTCGGTTGATTGACGCGCGTTCTTGCGGAGCGTTCGAACGAAATGCCGTCAAATCAACTGAAGCCCTGCGCTTGCACCGGAGTCCGCTGGTGCACGAGATGCCGGGGCAACGAAGTCCGGATGCGCTTCCGCATGGACGATCCCGTGCCGCTGCCTGATTTCCTCACGGATCGCCCGCTCACGCAGGAGGCCGTCCACGATCTACCGATTCATTTTTTCGACCCGTCCACTCAGTCCGCACCGAGCTGCCCTGCCTTCCGCGGAATGCGCCTTTATCGCGATTTCCTTTCGGAATCCGAAGCCGCGCGACTTCTCGAAACCCTCGAGACGACGCCCTTCATTCCGGCCCAGAGCGGCAAGGCGAAGCAACATTACGGCCCGAAGATCAATTTCAACAAACGAAAGATAAATGCCAGCGCGTTTCAGGGTATTCCCGCGTATGCACGCGAGCTCGAGTCACGCGCGCGGGCGACCCTTCGCGACGATCCGAACCTGTCTGCGCAAGAGCGCGCCGCGCTCGAAGTAGCGCTCCTCTCCTACCAGGCAACCGATGTCTTCGTCCTTCGATACCATCCACAGGAATCGTCGAATCTTGATTTTCACCTCGACGACCCCTTCGCCTACGGCGAGCTGATCTTCGACCTCTCGCTCGAGTCGGACGCCGTCCTCACCTTCGTCCGGGGTCGCCCGAATTGCGAACTCGAGGAAGCCGAAACAACGATCGCCCAGCCGATCTGCATCCGGGTGCCGCTACCGGCTCGCTCGCTCGCGGTCCTGTATGGACCCGCGCGCTTCGAATGGGAGCACGCCGTGCTCGCCTACGACATCGAATCCCAGCGTACGAGTGTGACACTCCGAACGCTCAGCCAGACATTGAAGGAGACGGAGGCCGGGCGATCGGTGTGCGAACGTGCCCGCCAGAACGTGGCCTGATGGACTCCGCTCAACCCAGGCCGGCCCAACCCACGCTGCTCACCGCGGGCGCCACGGACGTCAATCACCCGTTCCGACGACCTCTGCCTGGCTCGAGTCGAGTCGTTCGAAGACCTCGTACGCGACCTGCATCGAACGCAGCGCCTGCGGCGTACCCGCGTAGACGGCGCTGTGCATGATGACCTCGCCAATCTGCAAACGGGTCAGACCATTCGCGAGCCCCGCCTCGATATGAACCCGAAGCGTATGCTCATCACGCAGCACCGACATGATCGAAATCGTCGCGATACTTCGCTCGGCCCGTGACAGCGCTGGGCGGGCCCAGACCTCCGATCCTCCGCGGTTGATCCACTCGTTCCAATCCGCCTCGATCTCGCGCGGAGCGCGGTTCTGCGCGAGAAAATCTGCAGCACCGTCTTCGATCGAGCGGGCCGTTCCCGTCTCGTCCCGCTTCGCGTCAGAGGCGGCCATTCAGCTGAACTCCTTGCGGGCGGCCGCATCAAATCCGAGCTCGCCCAGGACTTCCTCGGCGTGTTCGCCGAGCTGCGGCGCACGACGGCTGATCCGCCACGGACTCGTAGGCATCTTGTAGGGCGCGCCGGGATACCGGATCGAATGTCCCAGCTCGGGGTGCTCCACCTCGACCTGAAAGCCCCGCTCGACGAAATGCGGATCTTCGTACGCTTCTTCGGGCGACAGGATCGACCCGACCGCAATGCCGAGTTTCTGGGCGCCCTTGAAGAACTCATCCACCGGCAGATTCTCGCAGATCAATCCGATCGCTTCTCGCGCGGCAGAGTAGATCGCCGTCACCTCCTCGTCGACGCCGATCTCGGCAAAGCCGATCGACTCGCGATGACGGGCCCGATCGAGGAAGAGTGCCTCGGGCAGCTGTTCGACGAGACCGAGTTCTTCGAGCCAGTCGTAGAGATCTCCGAAACCCTGGGGCGAGCGCGGCGGCATCCCCGTCGTCGCGTAGCGCCCGTCCTTGCACTTGATCTGGACCGGCATCGTCATCATCGGCATCGCGTGTCGGCCTGTCTGTCGAATCACGGTCTCCCCCGCCACGAGATGGAAATACGAGGACATCTCCGTCGTGATATTCGCAGATGCATGCATGCTCACGTCGATGAATTGGCCCTCACCCGTCGCTCCATGATAAAAAATCGCCGTCAGGGCCGACAGAACCGCGTAATGGCAACCCGTCTGATATCCCTGGTTCCCACCACCGCGAATCGGCGGGATCGAATGATCGTCGTAGCCACAACTCCAGACCGGCCCGCCACCCGCGAGAATCGTCAGGTCGGTGACCGGTTCGTCCTTCCGCGAATTCTCGCGACCGAAGGGGGTCATCGACACGTGGATCAGGTCGGGCTTGATCTGGCAGAGCTCGTCGTAGTCGAGGCCGAGCGAAGCGAGTCGGCCCGGCGCTTCCGATTCGATCAGGACGTCCGCCGAGGCGATCAGTTTCATGAAGGCATCCCGGGCCGTCTCGCGCTCGAGATCGAGGACGATGCCGCGCTTGCTGGTGTTGTAATGCCACCAGTAGAGACTCTTCTCGGGATCCGGTTCATCATCGACGAAAGGCGCGTAGTTTCGACTCGAATCGCCGCCGGGTGCTTCGACGAGGACGACATCCGCACCCATGTCACCCAGCAGCTTGCCGGCAAAGGCAATTCGTTCGTTCGAGATTTCGACGACTCGCGTTCCGTGAAGCGCGCTCATACGACCCCCTCCTCGTGCAGCTTCGCAATTTCGTCGGCGTCGTAGCCCAGTAGATCCGACAGAATTTCATCCGTGTGCTCGCCGACGCAGGGCCCACCCCGCTCGATCTTCCAATCGGTCTTCGCAAAATGGACGGGCAGACCGTCGACGCGAACTCGTCCCATCTTCGTGTGCTCGACTTCGGGCCACAGCCCGAATTCCGAGGTCCCCGGATCGTTGTCGATTCGTTCCGGCGGCTTCTGCACCGCCGCGCTCGGGACCCCGCCCGCAAGCACGCGGCGCTGAAGATCGAATTTGTCCTGTCCCCGTGTCCAGGAGGTGATCCTCGTTTCGAGGTCGTCCTGCTGGTCGATCCGCCCCGCCAACGTCTTCCACTTTGCCTCTCGCGCCCAGGGCTCATCGATCAACCCCGCGAGCACTTCCCAATCCGCGTCGCTCCGGCATGCGATCGAAACCCACTCGTCGTCTCCCCGGCAGGCGAAGATCCCATGCGGTGCCATCGGCGGGGAGCTGTTGCGATTTCCTTCCGGTTGGTCGGCCCGACGCATCGGTCGCCCGTTGACGGTCCAGTCGAGAATCGCGGGCCCGTTCAGTGTGAGCCCCGCTTCGGTGCAGGAAAGGTCGACCCACTGGCCTTCACCTGTCCGCTGTTTATGAATCAGCGCGAAAAGAATTGCCAGGGCCATGTACATTCCGCCCGTGTGATCCATATATGAATAGCCCCAACCGGCGGGCTCGGTGTCCGGCAGGCCCGACGTGAAGGTCAATCCGCTCATCGCCTGCACGATCGGTCCCCAGGTCTTGTAGGATCCATAGGGCCCCACTTGACCGAATCCGCAATTCGAGACGTAGATGATGTCCTCACGAATCGCACGCAGCTCTTCCCATCCGAAACCCCACCGGTCGAGAACACCGGCTGCAAAATTTTCGGAGACGACGTCCGACTTTTCCACGATCTCCGTGAGGATCTCCTTGCCACGATCCGTGCGAAGATTCAGCGTGATTCCCTTCTTCTCGACGTTGTGATTATTGAAGCCGCCGCCCAGATCCGGACCCCGTCGATCATCGACGAAGGGCACCATATTACGCAGCACGTCCCACGTCCCCTGATTCACGGGATCCTCGATCCGGATCACTTCGGCGCCGAATGCCGCCAGCCATTTCGTGGCACCGGCACCCGCCAGTTGACCGGTGAAATCACAGATACGAACCGTGCCCAGCGCAGTACCATTCGCGGCCACGCTGCCATGGGGTGAGGGGCTCTCGTTCGATTCGATCATCGCTGCCTTCTTTCTTCGAACGTGCAGCCCGGACGGCCGACGAACGTGAACATGGGTCTCGGCACAGGGTCAGCCCTTTCCGAACAGGATCGGAAGCCGGTCGAAGCCCCGGAAGAACTCCGAGCGAATCCGCACGGTACGTTCCTCGTCGATCTCGAATTCCGGAGCGAGCGTCAGTAGCTCCTCGAGTAGTACTCGACCTTCCATCTGAGCTATGTGGGCCCCGAGACAGCGGTGTCGTGCATGGTTGAAGCTGAGGATACGTGGGGCCTTGCGATGGATATCGAAGCGATCCGGATCGTCGAACTCTCGTTCGTCCCGATTCGCCGACACCCAGAGATGCATGATCTTCTGGCCCGTTTGGATTTTCGTCCCCCCGCCGATCTCGGTCTCCTGCTCCGCACAGGAACCTAACATCAGGGTAGGCATCTCATACCGCAACATCTCCCAGAATGCGTCCGCCGCAAGCGACAGATCGCCGGCGAGTTCGGCACGCTGATCGGGATGTTTCCAGAGCCGATAGACACCGCCGGCGAAAACCTTCGGCAGCGTCTCGGTTCCCCCGATCACGAACAGGTAGAGATTGGAGAGGAGCTGGGCGTCCGGCAGCGCGTTTCCCTCGAAGCGGTATGCGATCAGCGCATCGAGTAGATCACCCTCGGCTGGCGCCGCTTTTCGCTCTTCGATCTTTCCCTGTAGATAACCATGCAACGCCGCCTGCGCGTCGAGCGCCTTCTGGTTCGGACCCTTCACATCGGGCGATCGATCGAAAGCGAGCCCGACGAGGTCTGCGACACGGTCCGCATCTTCCTGGGGCAAGCCTATGAGCTTGAACGCGACGCGCACGGTGATCCGACGACCGAGTTCACCGTTGGCATCGACGCATCCCTTCTCGATGGCCTCTTGGATGAACCTCTTCGCGTGTTCCCGTACGAAGGGCTCGATCGCTCGCGTCGCCCTCGGCGAAAAGAAGGGCCAGAGCATCTTGCGAAGCGCGGTGTGGTCCGGCGGGCTCATCGAGGAGAGTGCCAGGTTCGGCATCTTGTTGACGAGCAGGTCCTGGGAGTTCGTGCCCTTGCGATGGGAAAAGTGGCCCGAGCCGACCGCATCCCAGATGTCGTCGAAGCGAGACAGGAAATAGCAGTCGAGTTCTTCGTGATAGTAGGCCCGCGATTCGTTGCGCATCCGCTCGTATACGGGAAACGGATCGTCGAAATACGACTCGGAGAAGGGATCGAACTCGAGCAACTGTCACCTTTCACCGCGACCCTACACCCACGCCACCAGAGCAGGGTTGCGATTTCGTCGCCGGACGTGGGATACACTCTCAGCCATGCCCGAACGATTCGCCACCGACCGCCTTCGCGATGCCCGACAGATCTCGGATTGGGCCGAGACCGTGGACGTGATCGTCGTCGGGTTGGGCTCCGCGGGCGCCTGCGCGGCCCTCGAAGCCCACCGCGCGGGCGCGCGCGTCCTGGTTCTCGAAAAACAGGACCAGGGCGGCGGAACCTCGGCCCGAGCCGCCGGCCAATTCTATCTGGGCGGAGGGACCGCGCTCCAGACGGCATGCGGATTCGAAGACTCGCCCGAAGAGATGGCCACCTATATGAAAATGGCCTGCGGACCCGGCGCGCCGGCGGACAAGATCGATCTCTTCGTGAAGAATGCCGTCCTGCATTACGACTGGCTGGTCGAGCAGGGCGTCCCCTTCAGACCCACTTTCATCCCGACCACCGAGGCGACCAACCCGCCCGGGCCCGATGGGCTGACCTATACCGGAAGCGAACCCGCGTACCCCTGGTGCGAGTTTGCGCTGCCCGCTCCCCGTGGCCACAACGTCGAGAACGAAGGCGATTCGGGGGTCGTCCTGATGGGCGTGCTGCTCGACCGGATCGAGCGCGAGGGGATCGAGATTCGCGCGAATGCCGAGACGACGCGCCTCGCGATGGATGAGAACGGACGGGTCGTCGGCGTCGGCATTCGAGAGGGCGCTCCCGAAAGCGAGGAGGAGAAATGGTTGGCCGCAAGCGGCGGGGTCATCCTCTGCACCGGCGGCTTTGGTTTCAACGAGGAGATGCTCGCGCGTTATGCGCCGCCACTCCTCGACTGCAGCCCGGTCGGCAGCGAGGCCGAAGACGGGCTTGGGATCCGACTCGGGATGGCCGCGGGGGGCGATGCGATCCGCATGGATGCGGGCTGTGTGATGATCCCCTTTTCGAAGCCGCGCTCGCTGGTCCGCGGGATCATCGTGAACGGTCGCGGCGAACGCTTCATCAATGAAGATGTCTACCAGGCGGTCCACGGCGATGTCGCACTGAAACGCCAGGACGGCATCTCGTACCTCATCCTCGATGCGGATTCCTATTCAGAGCCGCTCTTGCCCTTTCCGAGCGCCGGCCAGGCGGACACGCCCCAGGGACTCGAAGAAAAGCTCGGGCTGCCGTCCGGCAGCCTGGTCGCCACCCTCGCGCGCTGGAATGAAGGCGCGGAACTCGGAGAGGACCCTCTCTTCCACAAGGGCGCTGAATGGATTACGACCTTGACGAAGCCGCCCTTCCGGGCCGTCGACCTTCGCTGCGAAACCTTTCCCTACCCCTTCTTCACCCTCGGCGGCCTGCGGACCGACCTCGACGGACGCGTCCTGACTCCCGAAGGTGAGATCATCGGCGGTCTGTTCGCGGCCGGACGCGTCAGCTCCGGCCTGCCTGCGCAGGGTTACAACAGCGGCATGTCGCTCTCCGACTGTACTTTTTTTGGTCGACGGGCCGGCCGCGCCGCGGGCACTATCCTGCCGTCGCATTAGCCCGCATTATCCAGACGCCCGGGCACACTCCGATGCCACTCCCAGCTCGGCCACGGATACCGAGACACGAGGACGAGTCATGAGAATCGATCGAAAACTCGGAACGAGCGTCGGGATCGCCGTCGCAGACCTCGACCCCGTGCTCGATCTGTATACGGAGGGTCTCGGCCTCGGCCCCTTCGAGGTCGAAGAGATCGATGCACCGACCGCGAGCTATACGGAAGGTCGCTCCGGTCGGTCCGCACCAACGAAGATGCGCATCGCGACGGCCCCTCTCGGAGTCTGCGAGATGGAACTCATCGAAGTGATCGGCGGTCGTCCGCCGCATGCCGAGTTTCTCGAAGCCGAGGGCGAAGGCATGAACCACTTCAATCTCGACAAACGTACCGCCGAAGGATACCTCGACACACTGAGCAAGCTCTACACGAGGGGAATCGAACCCTTCTGGGGCTTTCCCTTCGGCTCGTTCTGTTATGTCGAGAGCGAGGCAATCGGCGGTGTGACCTTCGAAGTCATGGTCGGCAGCGGACACGCCGGCAAGAAGGGCCATCACCATCTCGGCCTCGTCGTCGAACAGACTCAGCAGACGATCGACTTCTACACGGAGACCCTCGGTCTGGGCCCCTTCCGGACCGGCGAGTACCCGATGCCCCGCGCCTTCTATCGTGAAAAAAGAATCGACACACGCTTTCGCGCGAGTTTCTGTGACATCGGAGAATCGAGCCTCCGGCTCTACCAGGTCCTCGAAGGAGAGTCCCCGATCGCGGATCAGCTCCGCACGAAGGGTGCGGGCATGCACCACTTCTGCCTGAATGTCACTGACCTCGAGCAATCCATCGCCGAGCTGGCCGCCGCCGGCATCAAGACGACCTGGCGCTGTCCAGAACTCAGAACGGCTCACCTCGACACGACCGGGACCGGCGGCATGATCTTCGCCCTGACGCAAACGGGCTGACTCCGAAGCCTCGGCGTATTCGCCGCGAAATGCGAACGGACCGAAGCGCGAGAACCCTTGCCGCGGCGGCGATGCATCGGCGGGGTATGCTCGGAGCATGGACCCAACAGACAGACCTGCCGCCGAACCCTGCGATCCCAACCGCCTTCGCGATCGGGTCGCGATCGTCACCGGTGCGGCCTCCGGCATCGGACGTGCCAGCGCCCTGCGCCTGTCGGCCGAGGGTGCCGCCATCGCCATCGGGGATCTCGATCTGAAGGGCGCGGAGGTGGTCGTCGCCGAGATCGAAGCCGCTGGAGGTCGGGGGATCGCGCTCGAAACCGACGTCTCCGACGAATCCGCGTTCCGGAACCTGATCGCTGCTGCCGTCGAGGCCTTTGGACGCCTCGACATCCTCCACAACAACGCCGCGGCCCTCGGCAGTACGAGTATCGGAGGCGACAACAGCATCGAGTCCCTCGAAGTCGACGTCTGGGACCGGACCATGGCCATCAACACGCGCAGCGTCATGCTTGGCTGCAAACATGCGATCCCGAAGATGCTCGAGATCGGCGGAGGGTCGATCATCAATACGTCTTCGGGAGCAGCGCTGCTCGGCGGCCTGACCGGCACGGCCTACGCCGCTTCGAAGGCAGCGGTCAATTGTCTGACGCAATACGTTGCCACCCAATATGGTAAGCGCGGAATCCGCTGCAACGCGATCTTGCCCGGGCTGATCATGACCCCGGCCGTCGCGACGAGCATGAGTCAAGCGACCGTCGACATGATTCTCGATCATCACATGACAGCTGAAGCCGGCCGTCCCGAGGACATCGCAGCAATGGTCGCGTTCCTCGCATCGGACGAATCGCGCTACGTGACCGGCCAACTGCTCCGCGTCGACGGCGGGATCACGAGCCATGCTCCAACCCTGGCGGATTCACGGCGCAGGATGAAAGCCTCGGGCTAGAATCCCTCGGGCGAGAAGGCGTCAGAGGAGATCAGAGGGGGTCAGAGGGGACTCGGACAGACATCGTCGGGCGCGTTCGCCCCGCAGCTCGAGCCGACTCGGGCGTCGTTTTCATATCGATTGAGGTCACGATCCGCCCGGGCTCGAAGCTCCGCACATTCCGGGTCCCCGGCACCGTAGGTCACGTCGCATGCGTCGGCTTCCCGACGACTCTCGCGATAATCCCAATAGGATGACCAGGCACACCCGCTGATCGAGACGAGTAGAATCAGAACGAAAATCGTACGCTTGTGCATGACCGAATCCCTTCGATTCGCCGCGCAGGACCGGCCGGTCTCGCGCGTGATTCTGCAAAGCCTAACCGAGCCGAGCCGATTCCGTGTGCGGCCCGGGTTCACTCCTTGTAAACCGAAGAAGCCACACCCCCCGGAGGTCCACTCGCGGGCATTCATTGGGGGCCGAGGCGAACGCGCACCCTCCGAAAGCGCGTACGATCCGCCTTCTCGGCTCTAGGCCCCGCTTCCAGGAGCCCCCGAGCGACTTCGACATCGCGCGTGAATTTCGACCCGGCTTGCTCGATTCGGATGCGCTCGGCACACTGGAGCAGAACCTGCATCGGAGCCCCCCGCATGGCCCAGTGGCACTACGACCGACTCAGTTCCCAGGACAACTCGTTCCTGCTCTTGGAAAGGGGCAATGTGCGGATGCACGTCGCCTCGACCAACATTTTCGACATTGGCCCGCTTCGATCCGAATCGGGCGGAGTCGACATCGACCTGGTCCGGCGAGCCACCGAGAGCTTCCTCCACCTCGTTCCCCGCTACCGCCAGCGCCTCCACCAGATTCCGCTCTTCGACCACGCCGTCTGGGTCGACGATCCGCATTTTGAGCTCGACTACCATGTCCGCCACACCGCGCTCCCGAAGCCCGGCACACTCGCGCAGCTCAAGGACCTCGTCGCGCGCGTGATGGCGCAGCCCCTCGATCGTCGACGCCCGCTCTGGGAGACCTGGATCATCGAGGGCCTTGGAGGGGGCGACCAGTTCGCGATGATCGTGAAGATCCATCACTGCATGATCGACGGCTCCTCGGGCGTAGACCTCGCGAATATCCAGTTCTCGACTTCACCCGAGCCCCAGGAACTCACGGAGCCAGTACCCTTCCAACCCCGAGCCGCACCACGTCGGCTCGAGCTCTTCCTGGACGAAACCAAACGGACGGTGGGGATCCCGCTCGAAATCGTGCGTGACTTCCGCCAATTCGTCGCGGACACAGATGACCTTCGCGAGGACGTCAGCATGCGTGTCAACGCGCTGACACACCTTTTCGGCATGGGGATGAGCGCCGACGAGACTCCGCTCAACGGACGCCTCGGCCCCCACCGACGCTTCGAGTGGATCTCGTGCCTTCTCGATGATCTGAAGGCCATGCGTAAAGGGCTCGGTTGTTCGATCAACGACATCGTCCTGACGATCGTGACCGGCGCCGTGCGAGACTATCTGATCGCCAAGGGCGTCGATGTCAAGACCACCGAATTCAAGGTCTCGACACCGGTTTCCGTTCGAAAAGCAGAGGAGAAGGGCGAGCTCGGAAACAAGGTCTCGTCGTGGATCATCCCGCTTCCCATCGCCGAAGCCGACCCTCGCGTCCAGCTCGAAATCCTCCACGAGATGACCGAGGAACTCAAGGAGACGAACCAGGCGATCGGCGTCCAGATGATCACCCAGGTCCAGGAGTGGACCCCCTCGACCCTGCTTTCACTCGGCGCCCAGGCGATGTCGGGTCCGATCAATTCGATCGTAACCAATGTGCCCGGCCCCCAGTTGCCTCTCTATTTCCATGGTGCGCGAGTGCGGGCGATCTATCCGGCCGTCCCGCTCATGCAGGGCATGGGTCTCGGGATCGCGCTCACGAGTTATGCCGGGACGATGGGCATCGGCTTCAACTGCGACCCCGACATCGTCCCGGATGTCGATTTCTTCGTGACGCGCTTCAAGCAGTCGATGGAACGCCTGGCGGAAGCCGCCAAAGTCCAACTCGGACCGGTGAGCGACGACGTCAACGTCGTCCATGCGGCACTCGCGCCCTAGCCCGTACCCGATCGCCTAATACGGCTGCTCTCCCACGACCGTACAATGCCGTGGCCGTATAATGCCGTAACACCCGCAACTCGCCGGCGTGATCTGCCGAACCGATATGCTGTGTCGTCCGTTCGTCCCAGATCACCGCGTCGCCTACACACCATCGAAATCGGCACTGGAGGCTGATATCGCGCACGTGACGGGAACAAAGGGCGGCGGCTCGATTCGCTCAACCTCCGACAGCCTATCCGTTCCTCCTCCCTGTCCCCGAATCGAGCCGATTCTTTCTCAGAAGAAGAGCCCGAGGGTCGGAAGATCGATGTCCGCCATATCCATGACGATCATCCGGTCGAGAATGCGAAAGCCGTCGTCGCTCCGAAGCAGGACGTCCTGCCGCTGTCCGGCGAACATGAAATTCGCGCTCCCCGGGCGACTATAATGGAGATGAAACGCGCTCGTGACCGAGAGGCGGTCGTCTCGAACATCGAGAATCTCGACGTTTCCGACGATCCGGCGTGTCCGGGCGGGCGGATTCTCCGCCCAGGAATTCGGCTTGAAGCTGCGTTCCACCCGCAACATCAGATACGCGTAGGTCTCGTTCCGGATCGGTGTCCCCTCGGATTCCAGGCCGTCGAGTTCGCGTTCCACGCTGAGCATGGATTCGTTGCCCCGCTCGTCGTTGTCCACCAGGGGATTCGTGCGAGACGGCATGATGTAACGAATCGAAGGATCACATAGCCCGAGCCAGGTCTGATACCGACGACCGTCGAGGATCCGCGCCTCCCGATAGTAGAATTGTTCGACCGCGAGCTGAAACTCGGGGCTCACCGCCTTCGGATCATAGGCATCGACCTGCGTCGCCTCCCCCTTGGATTCACTCATGATTCCACCGCCTCGAGCGCGCTCCGCCAGCGTTTGAAGAAATGACGCGCGTAGAACTCGTTCGCCGTCACGCTCACGAGTCCCGGCATATCGGAATGGGGCTTCTCTTCGTCGAGGCCCAGCCCGTAGTAGAAGGGTCGATCCTCCATGAAATCGATACTCGCGCCCGCGAATTGCTGAACCCAGGCCTCGGAGTCCTCCTGCTCGAGAATGCCACCCGGGCCGAAGAAGGCCGTGTGGTTCCCACGCAGGATCTTCTTGAATTCATCGGGTGCGTCCGCCGGCACTACCGACCAGCTCCAATACTCGACCTTCCCGGGGCCTCGCGGGTGCGAAACCTTGAACGCGGTATTCGACCACAGAAAAGAGAGGTTCGGGAAGACCCCATACGTGAGGCCCTTCATCCGGGCCCGTAGCGGGCCGACCCGCTCGACCGCCTTGGCCTGGATCTCGCGAAGATATTCATGAATCTCAGGACCGCCTAACAGAGAGGCCATCCCTTCGAAGCCCCAGGCGACGTTCTCGACGGGCGCGTCCTCCGGCATCAACCGAAAGGTCGCGCCGTGGCCAGGCTCCGTGACGACGCTCAGGCCCAACTCGAAGACCTCGCGGTTCGCCTCGGGCGGAATGACGGCCGCGTGCAGAAATGGACCATGGTTGACGTCGCCGAGCTGGTTTTCCATCGGCAGCTTCCAGTTCGCGTTGATCTTCCAGCGCTGGGGCGCGCCGTAGAACTCGACGCCTTGCGGGAAGCGCCCAAAAAACGCGTCGAGATAAAACCGCTGATCTCCCAGATACTCGTCGAGGCTTACGATTTCGGGGTCGAAACTGCCGAAGATCATCCCGTTCCACGAATCGATCCGCGGCACGGCTTTCAGGCCGAGCTGACGCTTGTCCGGTCGCGATTCGACGTGGCGTTCCTGGGGAATCGCAACGAGCTTGCCGGTCACGTCGTAATTCCAGTTGTGATAGGGGCAGACGAATTTCGTCGTGTTGCCTCGGTCCGCCCGGCAGACTGGCAAGCCTCGGTGGCTGCAACTGTTGATATTCGCGTAGACGCGCCCTTCCGGACCGCGCGACAGGATGATGGGGGTCTCACCCATGTAGGCCTGAACGAAATCCCCGAGCTCCGGAATCTGCGATTCGTGACCCAGGAAGAGCCACGACTTCCTGAAAATACCCTTCATTTCGAGTTCGTAGATTTCAGGGCTGCTCCAGGCTTCCCTTCGGATGAGCGTGGCGTCATCGCTCACCACCTCGGCGATTTTCATGGTCTCGTGCCTCCTCGATCAATAAATTATCAGTTGATAATTTTTTTACAAGACCTACAATCCACCCCGCAGGGGACCGAAGGCCCTCGATTTGTGAATCAAGTGGCGCGCCCACGCCCGGACGAGAGGCATCACCCGGCCGAGAGGCATCACCTAACCGAAAGGCATCCATGGCTCCGCGAATCCAAAACGCCGCCCGGAAAAAAGCAGCCGCGGCTTCACCCCGCCCCGATGAATCGACGCCGCGAAAGACGAAGGGCGAGCAAACCGTCGAGCGCATCCTGGACGCGTCGGAAACGCTCTTCGCGGAGCGCGGCTACGAAGCGGCGTCCCTCCGCGAGATCGCGCGACGCGCGGGGATCCAGCAGCCCGGCCTCTACAACTACTTCCCGAGCAAGCAAGCGCTGTATGCCGCCGTGCTCGATCGAGCACTCGTCCCCATGGCGAACGCGATGGACGAGCACATGCAGAATGCCGCGCCGTCGGAGATCCAGGCGACCCTCGTCGGCGTAATGACCGATCTCCTGCTCGAACATCCTCAGATGTCCGCGCTCTTCCAGCGCGCGCTCCAGGGCGATCCGGCTTCGATCGGCAATCGACTCATCAAAGACTGGCTCGACCGGCTCTTCGGTCAAGCGATCGAGGGGCTTGCGTCATTGGGTGCAAGCAAGACCGACCGTGTCGACCTCGCGCTCGAGACGATCGCGATGTTCAATCTCACGACGGGCTATTTCCTGTCTCAACGAATCTTCGAAACCCTGGTGGGCGGCGACGTGACGGACCCTGAGATCGTCGCCCGGCAGAAGGCATTGCTCGAACGACTCGCACGTGCGGCACGGCGAGGCTGACGATCGTCTGGGCGTTCTACGAGTGCTCGGCCTGGCCGCCTCACATCTCGGATACGGCTCCCAGGTTGCACTCGCCGAGAGCCACTTCGTCGCCCTCCTGGTCCGCATGGTCGTCCTGCTCAGTGCCCCGATCGGCGCGATCGCCCTCAGCCTGAGCTTCCTGCCACCCGGGCGATACCTCGGATTCATCCGCCGACACGCGACGAATTCAAGCCCGCAGCCCAATCCCGCCACCTGATTCCAGCCCGCCGCCGACCCCTTGCCAATTCTGACCCCGAGACAATGCTTCCCGCGTGCCCTCGGGATCGTGTTTCGACTATATTGGGTCGATCTACGCGAAATCGGGGGATGGACCGGAATGTCGAAACAAGCCACGGCCCTGGGCGTCCTGTTCTTTTGCACGGCCGTCGTCGCGGCCTGCCAGACCCCGTCCGAGGCTCCGGACGACAGCCAAGTGACGGCGAGCGCAACCACCGCCTATCGCGCTTACGAGCGCGGCGACTGCGAAGCGGTCGCGCAATCGACCCTTCAAAACGCGCTCGCGTCCCGGGATTCGGGTGAAGTCCAATACTCGCTCCGGCTGCTTCGCGGATTCTGCCAGGAACTCGACGGGGACACGCCCGCCGCAATCGAGACCTATCGGGACCTGATCGGGGACGCCCCGCTCTCCTTCGCCTCCGACGATGCTCGGGAACGCTTACGGATTCTTCGGCTCCTCGAACGTGACCCCGACTACAAGGACTGGGTCGACGCAGCACGCAAACGAGCCGCACAAGGCAGTAGCGACCGTGTCCCGATCGATCGCATTCTCGCGGATTTCCCGCCCCTCGCTCAGACGGCGGGAATCGAAGGCTTTGCCGTCGTCGAATTCGGTGTGACCCCGCGCGGCGATACCGACGCGCCGGTTGTCGTCGACTCGAGTCCACCGCTGCTCTTTGACGGCGCCGCTCTCCGTGCTGTCCGCGAATGGCGCTACACGCGAGATCCCAGCAGCCAAAAGAGCAAAAGGCAGGCCATCCGAATCGTGTTCCAGGCCGACGCCGACGAACAGCAGATCCCAGCGGACGAATCGGAAACCGGGGATGCGGGAGCTGAATCGACGCTTCAGTAGCTTTCGACAGGCTCCCGATGGCCGATGCCCGATGCCTATTACCGAAAGGCCTAACGGCCGGGCGGTCGCGTACGGGAGCCGGCCACCGCCGTCAATCGCGATGCCGCGAGCGATGAGTGTTGGCGTTCCTCGCGACTCGCGCCATGGCCGTAGCGCCGGCGGCGCCCACGGGTGCCCACGGCGATCGAGGAATCAGGCCGTCAGGCAATCGTGCGCCCGGAGGAATGGGCGGCAAGCGCTGCGCGAAAGCGCTCCGCGCGGTCGGGAAGTCCGCTCTCCAGGATGCGATCCCGCTCGCGCTCGACCGCTCGGGCGAAGTTCGGGCTCGGACCGACGCCCGATTCGAGATTGTCGGCGCTCATGTTGAACTCGAAGCCACAGACCTCGGTCAGGATCCGTTCGAGGGCCTGCGGCCGGGCTTCCGCCTGCTCGAACGCCGACTGTTCCGCAGCACTTCGTCCGTCGGGCGCGTACCAGTAGCCATAATCCTCGAGGCGCCGCCGATCCACTCCCGCGAGGCACCAATGCGCCACCTCGTGGAGCGCGCTCGCGCAATAGTCCTCGCGATACACGATCCGGTGGAGCCGTTCTGTCGGGTTCGGAGACGGCAGATAAAGCGGCTCCTCCCCACCGCCAACCAACACGGTCCGATATTCCACGTAGAAGCAATCGCGGAAGACGCGTTCCAGATCGGCCGATTCGAATTCCACCCAGGCAGGTTGGCATAGGCCCCGGGTCGCGCCAAGCGCCGGCTGTCCCTCGGTCATCCGGGGCGACCCAGCGCCGGCGCCTGTATCGGTACTGTGAATCGGAATGGGCCTAACGCGCCGCGTCCGGGAGTCGCGACGCGATCCAGAAGAGTAGAATCGCAACGAGCGCGAGGAGTGCCGCCGCCAGGAATGGAGCGCCCGGGAAGACGATCGGTGCCCCTTCGCGACTGTATACGAAGAAGAGTTGCGTCATGAGAATCGGCGAACCGATCATCGTCAAACTCATCAGGCTCGACACCGCGCCCTGTAACTCGCCCTGTGCATTCGAGGGGACCCGATTCGCCATCATCCCGCGCAACGCGGGCGAAGCGATACCGACCAGCGCAAAGGGAAAGATTCCCGCGAAGATCATCCAGCTCTCGGTTGCGAAGGCGAAGATCAGGAAGCCCACGCACATCGCCCCGATTCCGAGAAAGACCGCGCCCTTCTCACCCAGCTTCTCGATTGCCGGTCCGACGAGGACCGCGTTCACGAACATCATCGTCGCGCCCACCACAAAGAGCGACCAACCGACGTCCGAGACCGACCAGCCGAATTTGTGCATCGTGTAATAGCCCCAGACCGCCGGATTCGCGTCGTGCGCGATCTGGTAGGGGATCAACACGACGAGCAGCCCGACGACGACCGGGTATCGCCGGACCTGGAGTAGCGCCCCAATCGGGTTCGCTCGGCGAATCTCGAATACCCGCCGAGACTCCGGCGGAAGAGACTCCGGCAGGACGAGGCAGCCATAGAGAACATTCACGGCTGCCAGAAACGCGGCCGCCCAGAAGGGCACGCGCGGGCCGAACTCCCCGAGCAGCCCTCCGAGCACCGGCCCCAGCATGAAGCCGAGGCCCCAGGCCGCACTCAAGAAGCCGAAATGTTTGGCGCGATCGGCGGGGGCGCTGGTGTCGGCCACCCACGCGTTGGCAGTCGCGAACGTCGCGCTGGCGATCGCCGAGATGAAGCGACCCACATAGAGCCAGCCGATCGTCGGCGCGAGCGCGATCAATACATAGTCGAATCCGAGCGCGGCAAGCGAGATCAGCAGGACGGGTCGCCTGCCGAAGCGATCCCCAAGATTCCCGAGAATCGGCGCCGCAAAGAATTGCACCAGTGCGAAGAGGAACATCAGCTGGCCGCCGTAGCGCGCGGCCTCGGCGAAGCCTTCGCCCGTCAATTCGGAAATCAACTCGGGCATGACCGGCGCGATCATCCCGAATCCGAGTGTATCGATCAGGATCGTGATCAGAATGAACCGGATGGCATGGCTGCTTCCGCCGCTATTCCCCTGACTGATCGGCTGACTGATCGATCCCCCCTCACCCCGCACGTCGCTCATCGAGCCTCCCCGACTGGCAGGAACTCCTCCACGGTTCGCGCAGGTTAGCCCGCATTATTCATGAAGGTCCGCTGCGAACGCAATAAGCACAACGCTTTCACGGCCTTTTCACTCCGAGGGACGCGGACGGGGGGGCAATGTGAGGTCATGTGTTCAAAGTCTGATTTTACGAGCAAGGTCTACCCAATCGGAGACGACTCGAAAGAATGCGCGAGCGCCTACAACAACTCGCTCTACGAGTTCGCTGCAGTTGATCCCGAGCGAACTCGGAATGCCCGACTATCACGACAGCGCTGTGAAAAACTGTGGAGTGTCTTCGAGGAGACTGGCATCGTCGTCGCAATCCACCTGACGCTAAAAAATGCGCTTTGGGACACCTTCCGCCGAGATCCCATGCCCCAGATGGGAATCTTCACCTCCCCGCCCGGTTTCGCGATCGCAGAGACGCTCGCCTGGTACATCTTGACGGGCGTCCTCGAGCGACACCCGAAGCTGCGAGTCGTGTTCGTCGAGCCCGGCGTCAGATGGCGGCGACTTTTGCCAACGAGCCCGAGACGGCCGAACAGCGCTACGCGCTCGGGGTCGAGAACATCCTCTGGTCGACCGATTTCCCGCAGCCGGTCCATAACTGGCCCGACGCGGCCTCGAAAATCGATATCCTCTTCGAGGGCGTGCCCGCGGAAGATTCGACAAGATCACGTGGCAAAATGGTGCCACTATGTATGGGATCGAGCAGTCGGAATCGAGTCGGGTTCGATTCACCCGGCGGGCGCTCGCGCAGACCCAACCGGATCGATGGAGAACACGAAGATGGCAGGTGTACTGGACGGAATTTGCGTATTGGATCTCAGTCGGGGAATCGCCGGGCCGATGGCCACGATGCTGCTTAGCGATCACGGTGCGGACGTCATTCGCATCGAAGCGCCCGGCAACGATCCCTTTCGCGAGCAGCCGGGCTACAAGGCCTGGAACAGGGGCAAGCGCAGCGCGGTTCTGGATCTCAAGAATGCCGACGATAAACAGAGCTTCCTCGCCCTCGCCAGCCAGGCCGATGTGCTGATCGAAAGCTTCGCCCCCGGCACGACCGAGAAGCTCGGCATCGATTTCGACACGCTCGTGAGCAGAAATCCGCGCCTCATCTATTGTTCGATCACAGGCTATGGGCGCGATAACAGCCATTCGGATCGTCCGGGATACGATGCCCTCGTCGCAGCACGCTCTGGGCTGCATTGGGAACAGCGCGGCTGGGTCGGTGGATCGGCGCCGCATCTCGCCGGCAAAGAACCCCTGTTTCCGGATTTCGAGATCAGCTACGACCGGCTGCAGGGCCCACCACGCGAGGGGCCGGTCTTCCCCGCCTCCCGCTTTCCCAGCCTCGGGGCCGCCTACGCGGCCGCCACGGGGATCAGTGCCGCGCTCCGCGCGCGGGAGCAAACCGGTCGCGGTCAGCGCGTAGAGACGTCGCTCCTCCAGGGAGCACTCGCCGCGGGCGTCATGGCCTTCGGGGTCGCAGAGAACCTCGAGGCCGAGCATTTCATGTCCTGGATCGGTGACAGCCGATCGCCCAAGGGCCTCTTCGAGTGCAAGGACGGTCGTTGGGTGCACGCCTGGCCGCCGAACCCACGTTTCATCCTCACCGCCGCCGAGGGCGACACACTCAACGCGACTCCGGACCTGACCTTACGCGAGGATCCCGAACGACTCGGGCTCGGCGTCGAGGAGATGTTCGTCCTCGACCACTACTACGAGCCGATGGCCCAGGCCATCAAGAAGTTCACCGCAGACGAGTGGACCGATGCCGCCGCGATCGCTGGCGTCTGTATGCAGAAGATTCGATCGCCCGAGGAGGGACTCACGGATCCGCTGCTCCTCGACGACGGGATCGTCGCGGAAATCGACGATCCGGAACTCGGACCGATTCGGACCGTTGGCGTCCTCTACAACCTCGATACATCGCCCGGCGAGATCCGTGGCCCCGCCCCGACGCTCGGGCAACATACGGACGAGATCAAGGCCCTCGCCCAGGCGGCAAAACCGAACGTCGCGACGGACACGGGAAAGCAGCTCACCCGGGGTCCGCTCGACGGAATTCGCGTGCTCGACTTCGGGCTGGCGGTTGCGGGTCCCTACGCCGGGCAGGTCCTCTCGGATCTCGGTGCCGAGGTCATCAAGGTCAACGCCCTCTATGACTGGTATTGGCATTCGACCCAGATCGCGATGTGCTGCAACCGAGGCAAGCGCAGTCTCGCCATCGATCTGAAACGCGAAGAATCCCGCACCGTCATCGAGAAGCTTCTCGAATCTGCGGATGTCGTCCTGCATAACATGCGATACCGCGCCGCAGTCAAGCTCGGAATCGACTACGCCTCGCTCAAGGAACGCTTCCCGAGACTCGTCTACTGCCACACCCGTGGATTCGAACACGGGCCCCGCGAAGAGCTCCCGGGAAACGACCAGACCGGTGCTTGTCTGGCGGGTGTGGAATACGAAGATGGCGGATGCGGACGTGGGGGGCGGCCTATGTGGTCGCTCACCAATATGGGAGACACCGGAAACGGCTTCCTCGCCGCCATGGCGATCTGTCAGGCTCTTTACGAGCGGGAAAAGACGGGCAAGGGCCAGTGGTGCGAAACTGCGATCGTGAACGCGCAACTCTTCAACACGAGCTATGCGATCGCGAAGCCCGATGGCACGCCCATCGATCGACCGAGGCTCGACAGCATGCAGATGGGCTTCTCCGCCGGTGTGCGGCTCTATCCCACGGCGGACGAGTGGCTGTGCCTCTCGCTTGTCACGGACGCGCATTGGGCAGCCCTCGCGAGCGCACTCGACTTGAAGGAACTCGAAGCGGGCGGGCGATATGAATCGGCACAAGCCCGTCTCGCGGACGATGATGGGGTCGCAAAGCTGATCGAGCACGCACTTTCGACCTCCAGCGGAGAGGCGAGTTTCGAAAAGCTCGACCGCGCGGGTGTTCCCTGCGAACTCGCATCCGGCGACGCCGCGATCAGGCTCTGGGCCGAGCCCAAGCTCGTCGAGGACCAGTTGATCGCCCAATACGAACATCGAATGATCGGCAAGCTCGGCCATCCAGGCCTCGCGTGTCAGTTCTCGGATACCCCGGCGACGATCCAGGGCGGGCCGCTACTGGTCGGTGAGCAGACCCGCGAGATCCTGGCAGAACTCGGTTTCGATAAAGCAGCCACCGATGCGCTCTTCGAAGCGGGCGTCGTGGGCGACGAGACGGTCTACCCGGCCCTCTCCAAGGATCCGTCAAAGGTGACCGCATCACCCTGGCAGCCCAGCTGACACCCGATTTCGCACGTCCTCGCGAGTGCACCGAGCAAACCGAACTCGGTCACGACCCAATACGCAAGCCCTCACGATTCACCGTCTCGTCACGACCCATTCGCAAGCCCGCACGATCGACCGAGTCGTCCCCAGGGCGCCAGGAGTGCTGTGATTTCGCGGCCCTCGCAGCGAAGTCGCCGCAGGCGTACTTCCGTACGTCGAGGACGACGCAGCGAGAAGGCCGTGAAAGCGCAGTGCTCATGGCGTCCGCACCATTTAAAGATACTGCGCTTGCAGGTCGGCTCGGTAGGTGCGGGCGGCCAACACATAGTGGACCGCAGCCCACAACAAGACGAGATTCATGGCGGCCAGCGCATAGCGCAGCGCGCCTTCGCCACCGAGCGCGTCGCTGATCGCACCTGCAACGGCTGGCCCGAATCCGTATCCGAATAGATTCATCGCAAAGAGCATCGAAGCCGCCGTCATCCCACGCATCCGCGGCTTTGCGAGCGATTGCGCGACCGCATGCCCCGCGCCCGAGTACATGAAACTCCCGACGACGCCCAACGTGAGCGCAGCGAGCGACACAACGACACTGTCCGACAGATAGCCGACCAGCGAAAAGGGAATCGATACCAGCGCGCCGATCGCGAGCCACCAGATTCGCCAACGGGGGTCGCGCAGGGCAAAGCGATCTCCAAACCAGCCGCCGGCATAAGTTCCGATACCGCCGGCAATCCCGGTCAGCAGCCCGATCGCAAGCCCCGCTTCAGTACTCGAAAATCCGTGTACCCGGACCAGAAAGGGAAAGTTGAAGGTCGCCGTTGCGGCCAATGTCAGGGTCTGCAGTGAACAGGCGAGCATGTGATGACGCATCGAACGAAGCGACCACAGGTAGCGCACGACGGCAGCCACGGGTTCGACATCTTCGCCCGGCCCGCGAGGCGGCTCCTTCAAGACGAAGTGTGCCACGACGGCGATCGCGAGCCCGGGCAAGCCAACCAGGATGAAAACCGTGCGCCAATGAAAGATGTCCGCCAGATAACCACCGCCCGCAAGACCCACGAGCAGACCGATCGGCACGCCGAGCTGATACGTCGAGAGGGCACGACCACGACGTTCGGGGGGAAAGGTGTCGGAGAGGATCGACTGCGCAGGGGGGGCGCAACCCGCTTCGCCGACTCCGACGGCGACCCGCGCCACGAAGAGTTCGGCGTAGCTCCGTGCAAACCCGCAGGCTGCAGTCATCAGACTCCAGAGGGTGAGCGCCGCAACGATCAGATTGCGGCGGTTGCCGCGGTCCGCGATGCGTGCGATCGGAAGACCCGCAAGCGTGTAGAAGAGGGCGAAAGCGATCCCCACCAGGATGCCGATCTGGGTATCCGAAAGGCCCAGATCCGCGCGGATCGGCTCGATCAGAACGCTCATGATCTGACGATCGAGCTGGCTCATCACGTTTACGACGACGAGCATGGCCAGCGACCACTGCGCAACACGACGCCGGGCGCCCGTAAACTCGGATTCGTCCGTCATCGTCTCGCTATCACTCTTCCATTATTGACGGGTCAACCCTTCAATAGCTCCTGCGCGATGATCAACTTGCGCATCTCGGTCGTTCCGGCGCCGATCTCGAGCAGTTTGATCCCCCGATAGAGCCGGTTGATCTCGGTCTCCCAAATATAGGCAACTCCGCCGTGGATTTGAGAGGCGTGGTCGAGAACCTTGTTCAACGAGTTCGCGACGTAAAGGATCGACGTCGCCGCGATTCTGTGAACCGCTCCGCGCCCCCCCTCACCCGGCTGAAGATCGTTCAACGCGGCAAGCGCATAATAGTTGTAGATCCTCATGGTGTCGACGAGGGTGGCCATTTCCGCGAGCCGAGATTGGATCATCTGGAAGTTGGCGATGGGCTCCCCGAATTGCTTGCGTTCCTTCGCGTGGGCGAGCGAGAGCTCGAGCGCACGCTCTGCCATCCCGACACCGATCGGCGCGATCATTGCGCGCTCGAGGTCGAGGCCGCTCATCACACATTCGACCCCTTCGTTCTCCTTGCCGAGCACGTTCGCCGCAGGCACCCGACAATCGTCGAAGGCGAGCTCCGCCGTCTGCGAACCCCGGAAGCCCATCTTGATCATCTTCTGCGCGACGCTGACACCGGGGGTGTGCATGTCGACCACGAACGCTGTGATCCCATGCGCGCCGCGCGCCATGTCGGTTTTCGCGTAGAGCAGGCAGACGTCCGCGACAGGCCCGTTCGTGATGTAGAGCTTGCGGCCGTTGATGACATAGTCCTGGCCGTCCCGAACCGCGGTCATCGCCATAGAACCGAGCGCATCCGAGCCCGCTCCTGGCTCGGTCAAGCCAAGGCAACCGATCAACGTCCCATCCGAAAGCCCCGGGACATAACGCTTCACCTGTTCGGCCGAACCGTTACGGAGAATGTTGTTCAAGCACAGATTCTCGTGTGCGACCCACGACAGGCCGAGCGCGTAGTTCCAGCGCGAGAAAGCCTGGAGGACCAGCCCGCTCGAGAAGAGATCGAGATCCGCACCGCCGAGATCCGCGGGGACCGTGATTCCGAGATAACCCGCTGGGCCGAGGGCCCGGAACTCTGCATCCGGCCACCACTCCTCGTCATCCATCCTCTTCGCCAACGGCGCGAGCTGCTCGCGAGCGTATTGATCGGCCGCATCGAGGATCGCCTGTTGGTCCTCGTTCAAGCTGAATCCCGCTGACATGCCAGCCCTCCCTCCCGGCTCGGGACCGAGGCCTCGAAACGGATCGAGAACCCCTCAATATAGATAGATATTCTTTCACAATTTCCTCTAAATATCTTGACACAAAGCCAATTTTTATTGAGTTTATCTCAATAAGGATGATCTAGACGAGACGGCGGGGCCGATCGGAACGACGCGAAGCGAGGACGGAAAGGGTCAATCGGGTGTAGAAGGGGTGTAGTAGGGGGTTCATAGGGAGTGAGAGAGGAGAAAGCCGTGGAAGGGACGAACGGGGCGTCGGGGAGCAGGAGACCCCGCGGAACCGACGGCGCGAATCGTGGGGAGGCCTGCGTGCTGAGCGAAGCCCGCGGGCCCGTCCAGTGGATCACGCTGAATCGGCCCGAGAAGCGGAACGCGCTCAACGACGAGGTCGCAGGCCTGATCGCCGACGCTCTCGTGTCGGCTCAGCGAGACCCGGAGATCCGCGCCATCGTGCTGACGGGGGCCGGAGACAAGGCTTTCTGCGCCGGCGGAGACCTGCAAGCGAGTGCTACCGACTCGCCCTTCGAAGTCGATCCGGCCCATCCAGAGAATCCGATCATCGAGCTCTTCAAGACCTTCGAAAGGACGAGCAAGCCCACGATTGCTCGCGTCAACGGTCACGCCCTCGCCGGCGGGATGGGTCTCATGTGTGCGTGCGACCTCGCGGTCGCCTCCGACAGCGCGACCTTCGGCGTGCCCGAGACGGGGATCGGGCTCTTCCCCATGATGATCTTGCCCTACCTGCTGCGCGCGATGCCGCGACGAAAACTGCTCGAGTGGTGCATCACCGGCGCACGCTGGTCTGCGATGGAGGCCGCCGAGGCCGAATTGCTGAACCGCGTCGTGCCCGCCGCCGAACTCGATACGGCGATCGACGAACTTCTCGGGATCATCGTCGATCGTTCGCCGAGCGCGATCCGCCTGGGCAAGACCGGCTTCCATGCGATCGAGGACATGACGCTGGCCCAGTCTTTCGAGTACGCCCAGCTCATGCTCCCCAACATGGCCCGCACCCAGGATGCCCGGGAGGGCTTCCGCGCCTTCCGCGAAAAGCGCGCGCCACATTTCGAGGGGAACTGATTGTTGTCGGCCCCCGCCGCAACCAAAGCCCGAGCGCGACGAACCCGTCGTCCGCGCGCGGAGCGCGAAGCCGAGATCCTCGATGCGGCTCGATCGGTCTTTGCCGAACGGGGCTATGGCGCGGCGGCGGTTGCGGAAATCGCGACACGCGCCGGTGTCGTCGAAGGCACGGTCTATAGCTATTTCGAGACCAAACGCGCGCTCTTGATCGCCGTCATGAAGGCCTTCTATGACGACCTGATCAGCGATACCGAGTCGGGCTTGCGAGCGGTCCGCGGCACCGAGAACCAGCTCCGTTTCGTGATCCGCCGACACATCGATACGTTTACCTCGGATCTCGGCCTCTGCCGCGTGATCATCCGCGAGGCACGACCCGACGTCGCCCTCTACGACGAAGCGATCCTGAAACTGAATCGTCGCTACACGGGCCTCGCACTTCGAGTGCTCGAGGAAGGGATTTCGAACGGTAGCCTACGCGAAGACCTCGTCCCGAGTGTGATTCGCGATCTTCTCTACGGCGGAATCGAGCACGCGGTCTGGCGTTTCGTATTCAGCGACGGCGAACTCGACGCGGGAATGCTGGCAGATCAATTGGCGGATGCACTGCTCGGGGGAATCACGAACGCCCCGACCTCGGAGACGGACGCGACGGTCGTCCGCCTCGAACGGGCGGTTGCGCGCCTCGAATCGAATCTGAACGGCTGACGCCAGGGCGGCCCAAGGCAGGCCGACGGCAGGATACGCGACATGCGAACGATCGAAACGTCCCCAGAAACGGCAACGGAACGCTCGAAAGAACAGTCGACCTGCCGAGAGGAAGCGCGGTGACATGTATCCCCGGAATCAAGAAGGTCCTCATCGCGAACCGCGGTGAGATCGCACTCCGCATCGCCCGTACGCTCAGGCGACTCGAGATTGCGAGTGCCGCCGTCGTCCACGCCGACGACGCGGAGAGCCCCGCAGCGCAGGCGGTCGACGAGGCGTGCGCGATCGAAGGTCCAACACCCGTCGCCGCTTATCTCGACGCCGACCAGATCGTTGCGATCGCCCAGCGCATCGGCGCCGACGCGATCCACCCCGGCTATGGATTTCTCGCCGAAAACGCGGACTTTGCCGACGCCGTCGAAGCCGCTGGCATCACCTGGATCGGTCCGTCGCCCGAAGCGATCCGGCTGATGGGCGACAAGATCGAGTCCCGCCGATTCGTCGGAAGTTCGGGCCATCCGCTCACCCCCTCCGCGAACGAAGAAGACGACCCCGCAACCTTCGTTCGACGAGCCGACGAAATCGGGTATCCCCTCTTGATCAAGGCCTCTGCGGGCGGTGGCGGAAAGGGGATGCAGATCGTTCGCGAGGCAAGCGAACTCGATCGGGCAATCGAGTTGGCTCGTTCCGAGGCGGAACGCTATTTCGCCGATGGACGGATCTATGCCGAACGTTATGTCGATCAGCCACGACACGTCGAAGTCCAGATTCTCGCCGATGCCCACGGAAATGTCCTGCATCTCGGCGAACGGGACTGTTCGATCCAACGTCGCTTCCAGAAACTCGTCGAGGAGACTCCAGCCCCGGCCATGGACGACGACCTGCGCACGCGAATCTGCGATCAGGCCGTCGCAATCGCGCGCAAAGCGAACTACAGAAATGCCGGAACGGTCGAATTCGTTCTCGCGCCGAATGGCGAATTCTTTTTTCTCGAAATGAATACGCGCCTCCAGGTCGAGCACCCCGTCACGGAGATGGTCACGGGCCTCGACCTCGTCGAACAACAGATTCGCGTTGCGGCCGGCGAAGCCCTCGCCTTTAGCCAGGACGAAATCTGCTTCGAGGGTGCATCGATCGAGTGCCGGCTGTGTGCGGAGGATCCCGCCGCGGAATTTCGACCCGCGGTCGGTGAGCTCCTGCTCGTTCGCCCCCCGACGGGTCCTGGCGTTCGCTTCGACAGCGGGATCTCGGAAGGACAACATATAACGACCGCATTCGATCCGATGCTCGCGAAGCTGATCGTCCACGGCGCGAACCGCAAAGAAGCGATCGAGCGAGCCCGCAAAGCGCTGTCCGAGACCGTCATCCTCGGCTGTACGACGAACGCAGCCTTTCTCGAACGGGTGCTAGGCCACCCCGATTTCGCGGCGGGCCGGGTCGAAACAGGATTCATCCCGAAGCATGCAGACGCACTCGCGGATCCCGACCTCGATCCGGACGAGCGCGCGACGATTCTGGCGAGCGCGGCCCTGTCGAATCGCGACTTCATCGAACGGGTCAAGGCCGTTCCAGAGCCCCAGGCGTCGATCGGCGCCTGGCGAAACTGAAATCGAAGGGTGTTCTATGGGATATGATTTCGCACTCGGCGAAAAAACCTACGTCGTCCATCCGGTCCATGACACGGGCCCTGCCACGCTGTCGATCGAGGGCAGCGCGGTTCGCGCCCGGCTCTTGCCAGGCCTGGCCCTCGGCGAATATTTTCTCGAGATCGACGGGCGCCGCGAGCACGTCTTCCTCGCGAGCCGCGGCGACACGCATTTCATCCATTGGCGCGGCCGTGCCCACCGCGTCGATGCCATCAACGCCCTCGACCGCGCCCGCCGGGCGGCTGAACCGAGTGGTGGAGCCGATCTGCTGCGCGCCCCCATGCCCGGCACGGTGGTCCAGGTCGCCGTCCAGGTCGGCCAGGAGATCGAAGCCGGTGCACTTCTCTTGACGATCGAAAGCATGAAGCTCCAAACCGCCATCACCGCTCCCCGCGCAGCCCGGATCGCCGAGGTGTGCGTCTCGGAGGGTGCAAGCTTCGACCAGGGTGCGGCCCTCATCCGCCTCGAATCGAACGAAGATGAATCCCTGGCCGAGCAGGGCGAAAACAACGGAGACCAGGCCGAATGATGAGACGTATCGAAAGCCGAATCGATCCTCACGGCGCCGACTTCAAGCGATTCCGTGAAGCCAATCTCGAACGTGTCGGGGAGTTCCGACGTCGCCAGAACGAGGCGCGATTCGAACGCCCCCAGCGCGACTTCGATCGCCTGGAACACCACGGCAAGAATTTCGTGCGCGACCGGATCGATCAGCTGCTCGACCCCGGCACGCCCTTCCTCGAGTTCTCGTCCCTCGCCGCGAATAGCGAGTACGACGGCGTATCGAAGAGCGGCAGCGTGGTCACGGGCATCGGGATCGTGAGTGGTCGTGAGGTCATCATCCGTGCCGATGATCCGAGTATCAAAGGTGGTGCCTGGTATCCCCTGACGGTCAAGAAGAACGTTCGCTGTCTCGACATCGCGATCGAGAATCGATTGCCCGTCGTTCATTTGTGCGACAGCGCCGGCGGATTCCTCCCGCTCCAGTCCGAGATGTTCGCGGATCGCACCTCCGCGGGTCGAATCTTCCGCAACCAGGCGATCCTGTCGAAAATGGGCGTTCCCCAGCTTGCCCTCGTCTTCGGTCATTGCACCGCGGGCGGCGCCTATATCCCATCGCTCTCCGACTACGCGGTCATATTGCGTGGCAACGGTGGAATTTTTCTCGGTGGACCGCCCCTCGTGAAGGCCGCAACGGGCGAAATCGTCGACGCGGACACCCTCGGCGGCGCCGACGTCCATACCCAGGTCAGTGGCGTCGCAGACTATGCCGCGAACTCAGAAGAAGAGGCCATCCTGCTCGGTCGCGAGATCGTTTCACAGTGGATGCGTCCCGAGAAGGCACGCATCGAACGCCGCGAACCCGAGGCGCCCTTCTACGATCCCCGCGAGCTCTACGGAATCATTCCCGACGACATCAAGATCCAGTTTGATATGCGGGAGGTGATCGCGCGGATCGTCGACGGCAGCTATTTTCACGAATACCAGCCTGATTACGGAATCACCCTCGTCTGTGGCTATGCCTATATCTGGGGTCACAAGGTCGGCATCCTCGCCAACAACGGCGTGCTCTTCAACGACTCGTCCCTGAAAGGCGCCCACTTCATCGAGCTCTGCGACAAGAACCGAACGCCACTCGTCTTCCTTCAGAACATCACGGGCTTCATGGTCGGTCGCGAATACGAAGCCCGCGGAATCTGTAAGGATGGTGCCAAATTCATCATGATCCAGTCGGCGGCCTCGGTCCCGAAGTTCACGGTCATGATCAACAGCTCATTCGGTGCGGGCAATTACGGCATGTGCGGACGCGCCTACGATGGTCGTTTCATCTTCGCGTGGCCGAATCACCAGATCGCAATCATGGGCGCCGAGCAGGCCGCCAACACCCTCGCCGATGTCAAGATTCGCCAGCTTGCGCGCGTGGGAGAGACGCTGTCACAAGATGAGATCGAAGCGATTCGCGAACCCGTGATCGAATCCTATGCGCGGGAGTCGAATGCCTACTACGCGACTTCACAGCTCTGGGACGACGGGATCATCGACCCCGTCGACACCCGAAACGCCCTCGGCATCGCGATCAGCGCCTCTCTCAATACACCGATCGAGGAACCGAGCTACGGGATCCTGCGACTGTGACGGATCACAACATCCCGGAGAAGCCAGTGGCGCAAGAATCGTCGGGGCTGCCTGCGCGGCCGCCGACTGATTCGCCCTCGCCCCCGTTCGGGATCTCCGACGATGACTTGTTGAAGCTCGAAACCGTCTATCGACCGGACCTGTTCCGGGGCCGCGTCGTGCTCGTCTCGGGTGCGGGCAGCGGGATCGGTAAGGCGATCTCCTGCCTCTTTGCGCGACTGGGCGCACGCGTCGTGCTCGCCAGTCGAGACGAAGCGAAGCTTGCGACGACCGCCGGTCTGCTCGATCGGATGGGTGCCGCCCATCAGGTCGTCCCAACCAATATCCGTCTGCCGGATCAGGTCGATCGCCTCTTCGACGCGATCGAGGGGGCCGGCTTCGGCCTCGATATCGTCATCAATAATGCCGGCGGTCAGTTTCCCCAGCCCTCGATCGATCTTTCCGACAAGGGCTGGCGCGCGGTCATCGACACGAACCTGAACGGAACCTGGACGATGATGCAGCGTGCCGCTCGCTTCTGGCGGCGCACCGAATCGCCGGGCTCGATCGTCAACATCGTCGCCCCCTTTATCCGCGGCATGTTCGGTATCTCGCACACCGTCGCCTCACGGGCGGCCATCGCCCATCTCGCGCGCAACCTCGCCGTGGAGTGGGCCCCGGATTCGATTCGCGTGAACTGTGTGCTTCCGGGGCCGATCAACACCGAGGGGATGAACGTCTATCCGCCGGAGGCTCAGTCGGCGCTCGCCAAGAGCAATCCGATGATGCGCCTGGGCGACGTACAAGACGTGGCCGAAGCTTGCGCCTATCTGTCGGCCCCGTCGGGCAAATTCATTACCGGCGAAACGCTCACCGTCGACGGCGGCCACCAGCTCTGGGGTGATCTCTGGATGGCCGGGCGGCCAGACTATTTTGACGTCTGATGCGCCGCATCAGACGCTCGACCCCGGCATCGAACCCGGAATGATCTCGGCGAAATCGAGGCGCCGAGACCCGCTTTTGTTCGCGTGATCGAGCCATCGAAGCCAGGCTCCTCTTCCCGACTAGCATGAGCCCCCAGGCCAAGACCGGAATACGCTTTCGCGGTGCCCTTCGTCGCCAAGCCTGCATCGAAGCGTCCGGGCGATTTCTTCGTTTAGTCTCGTGAAGCGGTCTGACCGTGTGCGCCGGTCGCGGGCGTGTACCAGATCGGCGAAGTCCAGGCTCGCTCCTGGATGACTGGCGTGTAGAAGGGCTCCTCCTCGGGATCCAGACAGCATTTCCCGAAGACGTCTCCCTCGGCGCCTCGCTCGCGCGCTTCCGCCGTCGCCACCTCCGCCAACTCTTCGCAATTCGCCGCGAAGGGATTCACCCCGGCCGACTGACATTGAAACGTGCTCCACCGACAGGTCGGGTTCTCGATCACCCGCGCGTAGTAGAAACTCGCTTGATTCGCGTCGAAATCCGGGTCCTCCCAGACCGCACAGAGCGAGCCAAAGCCAGACCCCGTCGGCTGGCAGGAATTCGCTTCGACCGAAGCCCCGTTATTCGCATCGCCCGCCACGTCGATCACGCGTTCGTGAGTCTGCCCATCGGCGTCGACCCAGCCCTTGATGATCTGGATCCGCTGCAGGTCGGTTCCCGGATGGCCGGGAAGGCCGGCATCCTTGAGCGCGCTCACCAGAAATCGCGGCGGCGAATCGCTGGACGCGCTTTCGATCTTCCCGCCCATCGGCGCACCCTGGCCGTAGGCGCGTTCGATCATGTCGGACGCCTCGCACAGATCCAGATCGAGGTCCGCACCACCAAAGAAGCGGACGATCGGTCGCGTGCCACTGGTCGCGTAGGTCTCCTTTCGGCGGATTCCCTCGAAGATCGCATCCCGCGAGTTCTCTTCCGCCCATACGACCGCGTGCCCACCGGGATTCGAGAAGAAATGGTCCTGCACGTTGCGGTAGCCGGCATCACGGCGACCGAGATGGCCCACGTAGTTGTCTTCTTCGACCCCTCCGGCCGTCGCGCTGTGGGTATCGGAACTCCCGATGAAACCCATCTGGAAGGGATTCGTACCGGAGTCCTGACCGAGCTTGAGACCGTCCTTGAGGGCGTTGCGGACCATGTTGCGCGGGGCGAATTCCTCGAGCGGAACCGGAGCCGCATCTTCGGTCATGATCTTGCCGTGGACGGAACCCAACATCGTCAAATTATCCGCGACCACCTGCTCGAAGTTGCAGAGTTCGTCCTCGGTCAAGACACCGCGCCCTTCCATCTGATCGAAGCGACATTCAGAGGCGCCCTTGTGCTGGATCAACTCGACGACGGGCTCGAAGCGGAGTCGGTCGCTTGCCTCTCGCGGCGTCTGGGGATCACGAAACATCAAGCCCCCGGAGAGATTCGAGTTATGCGGAATCGCCAGGACATCGCAGCCCGTTCCCGCGTCGAGACAACGCTCCTGCAAGAGCTCCCAGAGAATCGGGAAGTTGTAGCTCCCCGTGTCGTAGGTCGAGACGGGCATCGCCGGCACGTTCTCGTTCCGAAAGATCACGTTGCGATGCATGTTGAAGGCATTCGGCGCATCCGTGTACTCGTACCCCACGAAGGTCGTGAACCGACATTCCGAGGATCGATCATACGCCTCTTCCGCCGCCTGTTGGATCCGCTTCCAGGCGTTGCTCCCCGCTTCATCGCAATCGGAGAGCGTACAGGCAAAGGACTCGGAGACTTCGTCGGCACTGATTCCGCCGAGCGAGACCCACCAGCTCGCCGCCAGGAGCTGGGTCCAGAAATGCGATGAGCGCGTCATGACACAATGGGGCCACCAATAGCCGAGGCGTCCGGGATCCTGGGTGCACACGTCGATCGGACCGAGATACTCGGAATGATCCGTGACCGAGGTGAAGTCGAGAGGACGCTGGATCTGGGCCTTGATCGATGGGTTTCCGTCCTCGTCCGGGAGCATGATCGCTTCGCCCATCGCGTACCGATAGGCGTCCGCAGGCTCGTTTCTCTGGCTCGAAATGTAGGAATCGAAGGAGTAGCTGCTGTGGACGTGGAGGTCGCCAAACATCGGCCGACGCATCGCGTCGTAGTCCACGCAGGGTGCTCTCTCCTCCGTTCGCTCGAAGGCGGGACTCGCCGAGGAATCCGCCGCACGAGCGGAGACGGCCACAAACGAGACGATCAGGACGACCAAGAGGCCAGACCTGAGTCGCTGGACGGGCACGCGGTGTTCAATCATCCCAGAACGATAGAGGCTCGTCCCGACACAGAAAAGAACGACCTCCTCGTAGCGGGGGAGCGTCCTGAACCTGAGCCGGGCTGCTCACCCTGTTTCCGCTCGAGAAAGCTGCGCGTCTCATCCGAACCGCTCGACAGAAAACTCGCGGCGCGG
>Ga0114950_10000046_pt1 | contig 58730 bp, 57 predicted proteins | sample N075metaG_FD_83503 | JGI IMG/M metagenome (GOLD analysis project Ga0114950, IMG submission 83503) | Deep subsurface microbial communities from Kermadec Trench to uncover new lineages of life (NeLLi) - N075 metaG | ecosystem: Environmental > Aquatic > Marine > Ocean trench > Sediment | place...
AACGCCAGCACTTCGTCGCGCAACCTGGTGACGTTCACATCTTGAGGCGCAATCGCTGGCCCGGCAATCACCTGCACGCGGCTCCAGAAACGGCTGGGGTTCTTGAACACCCCGCCTGCGTGGCTGAAGTAACTACCCCACAGTCCGCACAACGCCATGGGGATAACCGGCACCGGCGAGCGCTGTATTATCCGTTCTATGCCACTGCGGAAATCTGCAATGTCGCCATCTCGAGTCAACGCCCCTTCCGGGAAAATGCACAACAGATCGCCATCGCTCAAGCCCTGTTCAATCTGCTCAAAGGCAAGATCGAACGCTTGTTGGTTTTCCCGCGCAGATTGAATGGGGATGGCGCGCCCGGCACGAAACACAAAATTCAGCACCGGTAGGTCGAATATCGGTTTGAACATGATAAAGCGGATGGGGCGCTTGACGGCGCCGGCCAGCAACAATGCATCGACAAAGGTGACATGATTGCAGACGATTACCGCCGCACCCGCATCGGGGATCGCCTCCAAGCCATGCTGCCGCACGCGATACAGGGTGTGACTGAGCATCCAGATCAAGAAGCGCATGGTGAATTCCGGCACTTGATTGAAGATATAGATCGACACCGCGATGTTCATCAACATGACGGTTAACATAAAGTCCGGAATACTCATGCCGGCAACACTCAGACACACAATCGCCAAGCCCGCACCTGTGACCATGAAAAGAGCATTCATCACATTGTTCACCGCGATGATACGCGCGCGGCGACGCACCTCAGTGCGGATTTGTATCAGCACATACAACGGCACGATAAACAGCCCGCCAAAAAAACCGAGCAAGCCCATGTCGACCAGCAATCGCCATGCGCCATCGGCACCGATAAAGTCCAGCCACTCCCGGGGCGCGGTGGTGTCTACGGCGTTGATCGCAAAATACAGATCGATGCCGGCCACACTCAATCCGATGGCACCCAGCGGCACGATGCCAATCTCAAGTTTGTGGCCTGACAACCGTTCGCACGCCAACGAGCCGAACGCGACCGCCATAGTGAACACAGCAAGAAACAGCGTGACTACCGTCGTACCGCCATTTAAGAACACCTTAGTCATGTTTGGAATCTGCGCCAGCAGCATCGAGCCAAGCAGCCAGAACCAGGAAATGCCCAGCACCGAAAGAAACACCACCCGGTTATCTCGCGCGGTTTGAATCATCGCCCAGGTCGCGGTAAACGGATTCCAGCTTATTTTGAGACCAGGATCTGTCGCCGGGCAGTCCGGAATGTAGCGACTGGCGATGTAGCCCAACACTGCCACGATCACCACCATGGCTGTGAGCAGCAAATTAACCTCTGCCTGAGCCGCAATCGCGCCACCCACGATAGTACCCAGTAATATGGACACAAATGTGCCCATCTCGATCTGCGCATTGCCGCCGACCAGTTCAGACGCATCCAACTGCTGAGGCAGGATCGAAAATTTGAGCGGGCCAAAAAATGTCGATTGCACACCGAGCAGAAAAAGCACCGCCAACATGGCATAGACATTCTGCAGATACACCGCGATGCCACCAAACAGCGCAATCACGATCTCCACGACTTTAATCGTGCGTACCAGACGAGACTTCTCAAGCTTGTCAGCAAGTTGGCCGGCAGTAGCGGAGAACAGAAAGAACGGCAGAATGAACAAACCCGCCGCCATATTCACGAACGCGTCGGTAGTGTCGGAAGCGATGAGGCCGCCGTATACGAATATCAGCACCAGCGCCTGTTTGAAGACATTGTCGTTAAAAGCACCTAAGAATTGGGTGTAGAAAAGTGCCGCAAAGCGACGCTCTCCCAGCAGTGCAAACTGTGACTGGCCCATGTGGTCGCCAGTCAGACCGGCGCATCTCCTTTGATCGTCACCCGGTGCAAACACCGGTGCTGGGGAAAGTAATCGTTGACCGGTTTGTGCAGGGTCGAACGGTTATCCCAGATCGCGAGCGTGCCAGGCTGCCAGGAAAGACGCACGGTGTACTCATCGGTGACCATGTGATCGTACAGAAAGTCTAAAATCCGCGCGCTTTCAAGCGCGCTGAGATCATTTATACGCGTGGTAAACAGTGTGTTCACATACAACGCCTTGCGACCGGATTCCGGATGCGTGCGCACCAGCGGATGGGTGACGGGCGGATTCTGCGCAATGGCGTCGGCGAGCCTTTCCTCACCGCCCGGTTCAGCCAGACTCTCACGAAAGCCATGACGGAAATCGTGCACTGCGCTCAACCCATCCAGCAATGAGCGCATGGTTGCCGACAAACCATCATAGGCAGCGGTGGCGCTGGCCCAAAGGGTGTCACCACCGAATTCGGGAATGATCTGGCCGTGCAATATGGTGAAACTTGGCGGCGTTGCACTGAACGTCATATCTGAGTGCCAGGCTTCGATCTTGGAGGGTTCCTCCGCCGTACTCTCCAACACCTGGACCCCGGGCGCGCCGGCTACCGTGCCATAGGCAGGGTGGTCCAACACTTCGCCGAATTGTTCAGCGAAGCCCTGGAACACCGGCGGCTCTATATTCTGCTCGCGAAAGAACAGCACCTCATGAGCCACTGCCAGCGCACGAATTTCTACAAACAAGTCCGCCGACGCCACAACATTGGCCAGATCAACCCCACTCACATAAGCACCCAGGGCACCGGCTGCCTTGGTCACTGTTAGAGATTCGCTCATTTCGTTCTTCTTCCTCAAAAACGTGGCATGCTATGCGCATACAAAAACTGGATTGTAATCAGTGTCGGAGCTAGAGGGGACCATTCAATTCGCCTATGAGCTGGCCCCAAGTCCCAGCGCCGCCTTAGACCAGGACACCTTCGCTGAACTGGCCGCCTGGCGGTCAATATTGCATGAACTGAAACTACTCGGCCAGGTCGCTGACAAATATCAGGGCTTCGCTTATGGCAATCTGAGCGTACGCACCACCGACAGTGAAGAATTCGTAATTTCTGCCAGCCAGACCAGCGGTGTCGAGAGCCTGCTGCCTGAACATCTGGTGCGCATCACCGGCTGCAATCTGCAGCGCTTCTGGGTGGATGCCCAGGGTCAAGAACCACCATCGTCTGAATCGCTGACCCACGCCATGATCTATGCTGCCGACCGCCGGGTACGCTGCGTATTGCATGTACACAGCACCACGCTCTGGCAACACCGCACGGCATTGAAACTGCCACAGACGGCGGACGATGTACCTTACGGTTCTCCGGAGATGATCCGCGCGGTCAGCGAGCTGATGGAAACGCATCAGTCGCGGCCACTGACTTTTGCCACCGCCGGCCACGAAGACGGCATTTTTACCTGCGGGCACACCATCAGAGATTGCGGGGGCATGCTCATCAACTACTTAGCCAAGGCCCGTGCTATAGCCGACGAACCTGCCTGATGCCGGTAGCGCTTCCCCAGACGCTGCGTTGGCGCAGCTATCCGGACCAACCAGACCAACCCGGGTTGCAACTGCTCGACCAGAGACGTCTGCCTCAACACGTTGAATATGTCGACATCAACACGCTCGAACAAGCCTGGCAGGCCATTCACACGCTTATTGTGCGCGGCGCGCCTGCCATCGGCATCGCGGCGGCGTACGCGCTGGCGCAATCCATGCGTGACGTGCCCCAGGTCGAGTTTGTGCAAACATTGGCGAGCAATGGCGAGTATCTGAAATCTGCCCGTCCGACCGCGGTAAACCTGGCCTGGGCAGTGGATCAATTGATCAATCTTGCGACTACGCGACAAGCCGATCTGATAGAAGCGGCTCAGCAGATGCATCGCGACGATGAAAAAATCTGTCAGGACATCGGCCGCAAGGGTGCCTCTCTGATCAAATCCGGAGCCAACATTCTCACCCACTGCAACGCAGGATCACTGGCGGTTTCACGATATGGCACCGCGACCGCACCGATGTATCACCAACACGCAGCCGGCATACCCTTTCATGTATATGTCGATGAAACGCGCCCGTTGTATCAAGGTGCGCGACTCACTGCCTGGGAACTGAACCAAAGCGGCATTGACGTCACGCTGATATGCGACAACATGGCGGCCACCGTCATGGCCCAGGGCAAGGTCGACCTGGTCATCGTCGGCACCGACCGGGTCACCGCCAATGGTGATGTGGTCAACAAAATCGGCACTTTGAACCTGGCCGTGTTGTGTAACCATTTTGACGTGCCATTTTACGTCGCTTGCCCTTCATCTACCTACGACGCCGCTACCGCAGATGGGCAAAGCGTGGTTATCGAAGAGCGCGACGCTGCAGAGATACGTGGCGATCACGCTGCGGACGTAAAGGTTTACAACCCGGCCTTTGACGTCACCCCAAACGCACTGGTCACAGGCATTATTACTGAACATGGTATCGCTTCTAACGCAACGGAATTGCGCGAATTTATGCAGAGAAAATTGGCGCCAATTTTTTAAGATGCGCTTCGATGAACTCGAACCGATCCTTGCCCCAATAAAGTTCATCGCCGATTTTGAAGGAAGGGGCACCGAATACACCCGCTGCCAGTGCAGCTTCAGTCAACGCGTGTGAGCGATCACGTATTTCCGCGGATTCAGCCCGCGCGGCAAACGTCTGCGCATCCATGCCCAGCGCAGTAACGGTACTGGCTAACCCTTCATAGTTGGCAATACTCGGATCGTTCTCCTCCCAATAGCGTTTGAAGATCGCGTCCATATAGGCTTCCTCACAACCCACCTCTCGCATCACCAAGGCCCCGCGCAAAGTCCGGCTGGTTTTAATCGGAAACTCATCCGGCATGCGGAATTGCAAGTCGTAGCGATGCGCCCAGCGCATCAGATCGATTTTACGGTTCTTCAATTTGGCATTGGGTTCTTCCGCCAGCACGTAGTTATGGTGACGAAAAACATAACCCAGATTGAAAGGCACATATTCAATGCGCGCGTCATACTTTGCCGCCAGAGGACGTAAAAGATGGTAGGCGAAATAGGTATTGGTGCTGCCTATATCCCAATAAAATTGTAGGGTTGTCTCACTCATGCTGGCGCAGAGCATAGCCTAAGCACACCGAGTATGCGCCAGCGCGTGTTAGCGTTTAGACTGGCCTTGTCATGAGTCGATATCGCCCTCCGCGCGCCAGAAGTTCACCCTACATCACCCCGCTCGGGCGAGACCGTCTGCAAGCAGAACTAAGCTATCTATGGAAAGACAAGCGACCGCAAGTGACGGCGAAAGTATCCGAGGCTGCTGCCCAGGGCGACCGCTCGGAAAACGCAGAATACATCTATGGCAAGCGGCAATTGCGCGAGATCGATGCGCGCATCCAGTTTTTGAGCCGCCGCCTGGACGAGATCGAAGTCATCGAACAATTACCCGGGGACCGGAACAAAGTTTTTTTCGGCGCCTGGGTAACCTTGCTGGACGATGGCGGAAAAACCCACTACTACCGCATTGTCGGCGCAGATGAGTTTGATGCCCAGGAGGGCTACATCAGCGTCGATGCACCTTTGGCCAGAGTGCTCATTGGCAAAGGCGTCGATGACGAAATTCGATTGGCACAGCAACAACAAAGTGGCACACCTCGTATATTGGAGATGGCTGCTGAGCAGACCGAGGTCTGCTATACCATTACGGCCATTGAATACCGTCAAAATTAAAAACGGGTTTTGCGCCGCGGTGCGTATGAGTAGACGAACACAACAGATCACGCGTACTCATGTACGCGCAAAAGCCAGGAGGCAATTCATGAACGCTAAACCACATATCACCTTGCCAGTACTACTGCTAGGCGGCTGCTTGACCGGCCTCGCCTGGTCGGCTCTCGCTGAAGACCGCTTCCCCATCTCCATCAGCGAGATAGAAGCAAGAGCAAAGTCACACTTCGAGCGCATCGATGAAGATAAAAGTGGCGGTGTGAGTCTGGCTGAATTCGAAGCCAGTAAATTTCACCACCCGCGAGCGGGTAAACACGCTGCTGAGCGACACGGCAAACGGGGCGACAAACGAGACGGTCAGCGTGGCAAACATGAAGGTGACCGTGCGCATCCACGACAGCAGCAAATGCGTGCCGCTGTCCAGGATGAACTGTTTATCCTAATGGACGTAGATGGTGATGGCGTGTTGAGTGCCGCAGAATTCAAAGCCGACAACTCACATCAGTTGCGCCGCGACGCGCGCAAAAGGGCCACCTTCAAACACCTTGACAAGAACAACGACGGCCAGCTGACGCAAGATGAAATGCCGGGACGCCTGGCGCATCTGCGCGCTGCAGATGTTGACGACGACGGCATGGTCACACGCGATGAGTTCAGAGCGCAACGCCGGGCACTGCATAAAGCTCACAAAGGCAGCCAATAGGCTGGCTAAGCTAGCTGCCGGTGACTGAGAAGTCGGACGACGAGTTGATGCAAAGCGTGGCACAAGGGGATCAGGCTGCTTTCGGTGTGCTTCTCCGACGCCACGTCGACGCGCTCTACACCTATGCCAACCGACTTGGACAATCGCCGGGCTTAGCCGAAGACCTGGTACAAGAAACCTGGTTAGCAGCATGGCAACATGCTAGGCGTTTCAACCCGCGCAAGGCAAAACTGACCACCTGGCTGCACCGCATATTGCACAACAAGTTCATCGACTTTACGCGAAAAAGCCGCGTCCAGTACGACGACAACGCGGTCGCCACAGCACTCGATACTTTTAACGCCGACGATACTGAGCAGAACCGTCAGAGCAGTGCGCTGCTCGAGGCTCTCATCGCGCAGCTGCCTCAGGACCAAAAGGCGGCCATCGTACTGACGCATGTGCAGGGGTTTGGCAATCGAGATGTCGCGCAGATACTGGGCAAGGGTCTGCGCGCCACAGAATCTCTGCTCGCCACAGCCAGGAACAATTTGAAAACTGCTTTCAACCAACAAACTTCGGAGCAATTATCGCGATGAACGATGCAGACTTCGCTCGACACCTTGACCGCTTGCGCGAGACCAGACAGAGCGCGCCGGATCATCTGGCGACGAGGATTTTGGCAAACCTTCCCAGCCGGGAACCACTTGAAGAACTGTTCGCATGGTTCAGCCGTTCGCTGTTGCGAGGAGCGGTAACCGCACTCATTCCCCTGCTTGTCGGCTTTGGGCTAGGCAGTAGCTCAGACATGGATGCCGAGAGTCCAGACACCTGGTATGAAGCCGAATCCCTGGTATATGGCGAAATTCTCGAGGAGTATGACTACGATGAAATCTAAATGGATCGCCGTGATCCTTGTTGTTTCGCTGGCGTGTAACCTGGTCGCTGCCGGGTTCCTACTTGGCAGCCGCGGCCAGCACTTGATCGGCGGCGATCCGACCCGTGGCTATCCTCGTTGGGTGCGGTCACTGCCAGAACCTCGTCGCGAAGCTTTGCGCCCGCTGGTGATAAAACATATGCGCGCAATGCGACCCGGCGTGCGAACCATGCATGCGCAAAACCTCGCCATGAGAACTGCGCTTGGCGCGCACCCTTTCGATGAGGCAGCCTTGCAGACAACACTTAGCGAGCTGCGCGCCGAAGCCGAAAGCGTACAGCGTACATCGCATGCATCATTTATAGAGTTCGTCGCCCAACTGACACCCGCAGAACGACAAAAGCTAAGCAAAGAAATGGGCCACAGGCGTCCAGGACACAATAGGCCATTTCCAAACAGGCCACTGCAACCTTAGAATTGTACTGAATGTTGACTGACACGCTAGACACCTTCTTCGAGCACTACGCAAAGAGCCGCGAATCTCTGGTCACAAGCCACGATCCGGATTGGCCTTCTCCTTGCGAGTTAGGCGAGCCGTGGCGCGATGAAAGCGGTGGACAGATCGTGCTATGGCATCCAGTACGGCGCCATGCCACGGCTGACGATTTCAGCGGTTTGGAGACCGCATTGGAGATGCCCATTCACCCGGATATCAAGACCCACTATGGTCGTTATTGGTCAGCCAATCTGGAAGCCAAAGCACCCGACGGCCACGTCAGCTTGATATTTTTGTGGAATCAAGAGGACTCCAATCGTTTAGTGGAGAATCTCATCAGCCACGCCGTCGCCTGTCGTCACAATCGCTTACCTTTCTCAGTATTTTTCGCCTGTACGGAAGCGGACTCCGACCTGTTTCTGACCATTAACAATGAAAGTGGCGCCGTGCAGTTGGAAGCGCCGGGTAAGCGACCGTTGCGCATCGTCAGCGAAAATCTGGCAGATTTTCTTGAACTGTTGGTGCCGGCGGCTGCCACAGACCGCTAGATCATACCCGGCGCGATGCAGATGCAAGGCGATAGCGTGGCTTTTTCCGGGTAAGTAAGTCTTCACTAACGTTATCAACCGTAGATACCAGCGGCGGTGCCGCGATCACCTCGCTGGCTAGCCCTGGGAACACCAGACTGATCACGTCCAATGCAAACACCTGCCACTGTGGCGCGGTGATGTGCAACGCCACAGCAGAAGCAGGCACGTGGTTAATCAACACAGGTAGAAGAAGTTTGACTGCTTGTTGTAGTTCCTGGGTTGAAACTGCCGGCCCGGGCGCTGGATTTCCCGCAAGCAGAGGTACAATCAACGCGCGCAGGATCTTTCTGGATTCCCGACGCAGCAAGTTACGCTCGCTGAGGACATGACGCGCGGCCAATCCATAAACTGCGTCAATCAGACCCTGCTTATCACCATAGTAGTGATAGATCATGCGTTTGTTGACACCAGCAGCAGAAGCTACAGCGTCTACCCGCAAGCCACCCGCTCCACTACTGAGAATCGCTTGGGTCGCCGCATTCAATATCTTCGCTGATGTGCTGCCAACATCCTTTTGGTTATCGGCTTCAGCTCTAGATGTAACCATTTAGTTACTTTATACCACAAGGCCCGCATCAGTCACGCTATTTTCAGTGCACTAAGTAACTATATAGTTACTTAGTGAAAAAGTGTATTATCATCGACAACAACAAACAGGTAATTCTCATGCGTTTGCTTCGCACTTTTCCTGCATTTATCTGCCTCTGCAGTTTGATGCTTGTCAGCCCTATCACCCAAGCCGCGTCCAAGCTAGAACTCGACATTCGTGTCAAAGCTACTTTAGAACGCTTATATGCAAAGCGCGCCGAAGCCAGAACACTCGGCGCCAAGGCCAACGCGATATTGGTTTTTCCCCGTATCCTCAAGGCAGGTTTCGGTATCGGCGGCGAGATCGGTGAAGGCTCGCTAATAGTCGGCGGTGTTCCCAGCCAGTATTACCGCCTGACGTCCCTTTCGTTCGGTTTCCAACTCGGCGGTCAGGCTAAGTCTGAAGTCATCATGTTCATGACCGATGAATCTCGCCGCAGATTTGTAGAAAGCGACGGCTGGGAAGCCGGTATCGATGGCAGTATTGCGGTGATAGAGTTCGGTGTCGGTAGAGAGATCGATACCAACTCAATCCAAGACCCGATCATCGCCTTCATTCTCGACAACAAAGGACTGATGTATAACCTTTCACTGGAAGGCACCAAGTTCTGGAAAATTCAAAAATGATCGGGCGCCGTACCTCAGGTTACCCGCGTTAGACACTTACTCCGACAGCCAAGCAACAGACGCCGCCGCGTCAACATCCTGGGCATCGGCTTCAGGAAAATTTGACAAGAATTCCAACACGACGACGCAAACTGCAATGCAAAGTGTTCGGCCATCGACCCAGGGATAATACCGATCGGCGCCAACATGCCAGACAGCACAAAGTAGGCTTGGAAGCTGGCAAGCGTCACCTGGTTTGATTCAACAAGCGAAAACCTTAACAATCCGAGGATGTGAGTTATGCTATGCAAGTCTTCGGCAAGCCGCCAGGTATGACAACCCAGAAGATTATTTTTGATACCGACCCTGGCATTGACGACGCCATGGCATTGCTGTTCGCCCATCACGCACCTGACATTGAGATCGTTGGGGTTACGACAGTGCTGGGCAACGGCAGCATCGAAACCGTCACGCGAAATGCGTTGCACATCTGTGAACGCTTTCAGATTGAGACCGAAGTTTATCGGGGTGCGGCAGCACCTTTATTGGTAGCGTCCGACGAACCACCGGCGTTTGTCCACGGCCACGACGGGTTGGGTAACATCAATGCGCCACATTCAACCATGCCCCTGGGTCAACATTCAGCCGCCGTTTTTATCGTCGATGCCATCCTTAAACAGCCCCACGAAATTACCTTTATCGCCGTCGGCAGGTTGACCAATCTCGCCATGGCGTTGCGCATCAATCCTGCGATTGCCGATTTGGTCAAAGAAGTCGTGGTCATGGGTGGGGCGTTGGGCAGCAACGAGCACACTGGCAACGTCACCCCGGTCGCCGAGGCAAATATATTCGGCGACCCACACGCGGCGGACATCGTCATGACCGCTGCATGGCCTCTGACCCTGGTTGGGTTGGACGTCACCATGACCTGCATCATGCGCACCGAACGCCTGGCGCGCATTCGCGAATCTGCCGGAAAAACCGGCGAGTTTATATGGGACATCAGCCGTCATTACGAAGACTACTATCGTGAGACAAGAGGCGTGGATGGATTCCCTGTGCATGACTCCTGCGCGGTAGCCTACCTGTTGGCGCCGGAGTTGTTTCAGACGCGGACCGGCGCGCTGCGGGTATCCACCGACGGCATCACCCGCGGTCAGACAATTCTGGTGCCGGCGGGCAAGAAGTTCCCGCCGAGCGCATGGGACGAAGTACCGCACAGTCGAGGCTGCGTCAAAGTAGATGCGGCGGCGCTACTTGATCTGTATGAAACCACCTTGGCCAATCGATACTAGCACCTGCCTATTCCTCCCGGGTTATCTGCTCCTTCACAAATTCAACCCGGTTGGTGGTTTTGTTAACGATTCAGCGCTGAAGTCTTTTGTTGCGGCAGCGGCGGAGGCCATGCACAAGGTGCAGCAGAGACCGCTGAAGAGGCCTGATACAGTTCCGTGAGCGTTCAAAGCTGGATCCCCATTATTCTTGGTCGTTAACCCGCCAAGGAGAAGAATCGACCAATGGCGGTTAGTTGATCATTGCATGAGAACACTTGTCCATCTTCTCAGCCTCATCTACCAGCGACCATTCGTAATTCAATTCTTCCATCGATGATTTGAAAGTGGTGCAGCGATCCACCGGATCATTTTGGCCTACTATGCGGATATCAATTGGTGAAATAGCCATATTGGCAATAAACTCTGAAGACAATATTTTTTAAGCCCGTTAACTACTAATACAAAGATCAAAAATGAACTGAGTTGTTGGCCATTGTCGCGGTCGTCATTTCGCTGCGCTCTGCAATAAATTTCATCGTCGTATTATGTCGGCCAAATTTAATTACTTTAAGAAAACTATGTCTACAGCAGATACAGAATCCCAAGAATTCCAACCTACCATTATTTCCTATGTAAAAGATCTCCCCAATCTGTGTTCGCTTGCTGGATTAGCATGCACAATATTAGCTATTTACTTCAGTATTCTGGGCGTTTACCACGCAGCAATGATTGGGATGATCTGGGCTGTAGCTTTTGATTGGGCAGATGGATTAATTGCCCGAAAAATGAAAGGAAGGACAGGAAATGATCGGGCATTTGGAGGGCAGCTCGATGTATTAATAGACATTGTCAGCTACGGAGTTACCCCAGCAATTCTTCTGCTGAGCTATGGGAAATTCGAACCCGTATTTTTAATTGGTGCATTCTTTATGCTTGCAGCGAGTGCGATTAGGTTAAGCTATTTCAGCACCTTTGGCCTGTCCGTCGGGACGAAATACACAGGTCTAGCTTTAGATAACAATAATATTATTCTCGTTTTTGTATTCATATTCGAAAGTGTTTTAAGTAGTGACGTTTTCTCTATCGTTTTCTATATTTCTGCGCTAGGGCTTGCTGCTTTGAATGTATCTCAAATAAAAACTCCCAAACTTTCTGGAAATCCCACTAATGTGTACGGCCTTGCTCTTTATACTTTGATAATAACGAGTTTCTACGGTTGGAAACTTTTATAGATAGCCGGAAAAAGTAGAATTATTTTGAATGATAGAAGTCAATGAACACAATGGTTGTATATACGGTAGGTACATTTGATTTGTTACATGTAGGGCACCTGGCCCTATTAGAATACTGTAGAACATTAGGTGACGTTGTCGCGGTGGGTGTTGCTTCTGACAAGGTGGTGAATTCTTACAAGCCGAATGTGCCGGTCATTCCACTTGAAGAGCGAGTGGAAATGCTGAAATCTTTGAGATGTGTTGATATTGTGCGGCCTTACTATGAACTTGAATATGTATCCGGCTGCAAAGAATTAAATCCTGACATTTTTGTTGTTGGGGAAGATTGGAGCGATAAGCCACATAATGTAGATGTCGAGTCTTATTTGAAAGCCGAGGGCAAAAAAATTATTCAGGTCCGTTACAGTCCAAGAACATCATCGACAAAAATAAAGCAGGTGGTAATTTCTCAGACCCATAGAGGGGAATTTCTTACGCAAGAACTTGTGTGAGATACCTACTATAACAAGCTGTTGCAGTTCCCGGTCAGCGTTTCTTCTTCGACATGTCGCTTAACTGCTTGTCATGCCCACAAACCGGAATGACTCGACTCCAAGTCCAACAGAAACCGTTTTGTCTCCAAGCCACCGCCGAAACCGGTCAGACTGCCGTTGCTGCCGATGACCCGGTGGCAGGGAATGATGAGCGCGATGGGGTTGTTGCCGTTAGCACTGCCTACCGCACGTACCGCTTTGGCATTGCCGATGCACTGGGCAATATCCAGATAACTGCAGGTTTCGCCGTAAGGGATTTCCTGCAGGGCATCAAGTACCGACAATTGAAAATCAGTGCCACTTGGCGCCAAGGCTAAATCGAAGACCTTACGCTCACCGGCAAAATATTCCTTCAACTGCTTTTTCACTCGCCTGAAGGGTTCGTCTGAACGCTCCCAGGCCTGATCCGCACCACGCGCTTTGCTGCCGGTGGAGAAATGCAACCCCCGCAATTCATCCCGCCCGCCACTGAGTAACAGCGGGCCGATGGGACTTTCAACATAAGAATACAACATAGTCTTGCCTTACTTTAATTTTTTGCCCGCGGCACGTTTCACACCGGCCGCATACCAAAGATACATCAGGGCGTAAGCTCGCCAGGGCTGCCACGCTTGTGCCTGCTGCCTGGCCTTGGCCGCCGTGCATTGCAACTCTTTGAGCACCACCCAATCGTTATCCGGAAATGCGTTTGGGTCTTTCAGTGCGCGCATGCGCACGTAGTTCGCTGTCCACGGACCGATGCCATCTACCGCTTGTAACTGTTGCTGTAGATCGTCAAAGTCCTGGCATTCATCAATGACCAGATCACCTGCAACTACCATTTCCGCAAGCCTGACCACCGCTCGACCACGCCGCCCCGGCATACCAAGCTCTGCCACTTCACGACCTAATAGCTGCCGGGCAGTCGGAAACAAACCCTCGCCATAACTGACAATCATTTTGTTCGCCAGCTCGGTGCCTCGCGCTACGCTCACCTGCTGCCCCAGAACCGCACGTATCGTGGTTTCGAAACCATCCCAAGCGCCAGGTACCCGCAAACCGGGTGCTTTTTCTGCCCACGGTCCCAGCCGAGCATCTGCCGAGAAGAATTCGTGCAAGGTCGCACCGTCTGCATTCAAGTCAAACACCCGACGCACCCGATTCAGCAGACTGTGCAATGGTTCATCCACTAACGGTACGCGGGCAATGAGTTCATCACCGCGTAAACACACATCCAACCACAAAGAGGTGTCCCCGGCGCGCTCCAACAGCCGGCGATAACACCAGTTGCCGGGACCGCCTGTTACCTCTTCAACCCCGCCCAAGGCGCGCTTTTGCAGATAGCTGAACATCCAATCGAAATCATACGGTGGGCGGATTGGCAGTTTAATTTGCACCGTGGTGGCCACCGCCTGTTGCCCCGCCTGGGCTCGCAATTCCCGCGGTGTGCATTGGAAAATCTGCCGGATCTCGTGATTGAAGCGGCTGACGCTGCCATAGCCCGCGTGATACGCCACCTGCACAAGAGCTGTGCGCGTGCCTGTTAGAAGATTCTTGGCCAGTTTTGCACGGTTCAAACGCGCCACGGATTTAGGTGAGGTACCCAGCTCCTGAGCAAACAAGCGGGTCAACTGACGGTCTCCTACCGCCAGCTCACGCGCCAACTCAACAGTGGTGTGACCATTCAGGAATCCTGCCTCGATCAGACGCAAGCCGCGCATGACAGTATCGCTGCCCAGGGTCCACTCGGGTAGCCGCCGCGCTGCCTCCGGCCGGCAGCGCCGACAAGGTCGAAAGCCCGCATCCTGGGCTGAAGCGGCATTGGCGTAATACTGCACATTATCTTCGCGTGGAATCCGCGCCGGACAAATAGGCCGGCAATAGATCCCGGTGGTCAGCACGCCGACAAAAAATCGCCCGTCGAAACGAGGATCCCGGCTCAGTCGCGCTTGTTGGCAAACAGCCAGCGGCGGCAACGCGCTGGGCGCTGAACCTGTTTGTTCTGCGCCAGGATCTGCCAAGGATTCCGCCATCGCTTTTTATCAACCTATACAAGCATCAGAATGACTATAATTCACCTGCATAAGCAATACTTCCCGGAATCGGACATTTGTCTAAATCGCCCGTCATAGACCCACGCCAGCCGGTACGCTTGATACCGGTACATATAGCCAAGCCCTGGGGCCAGGAAATCTGGTACACCGGCATGGAGCAACGCGGCGAAAGCAAAGTGCTCATTGACGACGCAGAAATATCACTGTCGGCCTATCTGGCCGACAATCCTGCCGCGCTGACGAACACGACACCGGTGCTGTTGTTGAAGGTGTTGGATCCAGCTGCGGCCGAAGTCACCGGCGATCTATATTTCGAGGTTCACGAACACAAACAGGAAGTCTATGTGGTTACCCACATCGATACGGTTGCCTGGCCGGATGGCGTAGGCGGTATTCGCTTCGGTATGTGCCAGGATAAACGCAGAACCTTTACCAGCACTGAATCTTTTCGCGCCGCCTATTTAGAAGCCGTACAACGCTACGAGTCGATACGACGGCAAATCGACGAGCAGGGCGTAGCGGTGGGAGCCCAGGTGGAAGCTGGCGCACGAGCGCATATGGAATCCTTTGCGGCCATGCGCGAGTTGCGTGTCGCCGACGTAGTGCAAGTGCCCACCTGGACGCCGCATGCACTGCAACATGGCGTGCGCGTGGTGGAATTTCAAACTCCGACCTACGAACGCTTCATCATTTCGTTTGCACAACAAGTGCAGACCCAACGCCACTGGGACAGTGCCCACGCGATTGCCAGCATGCATATCGATGAACCGGCGGCGGAGACTATCGAGTACGTCGCTGACGGCGTCGAACGCATCGCCAGGTTCGATGACTTCAACGTCTGGCGCGTGGCTTTGCACATCGCCGCGCCATTACGTTTGCCCGCAGAGCTCCCTTACGCGGTTTGCATGTGCCTGACCGGTGCGGTGCAAGTGGGGGCTCTGAACCTCGAGGCAGAGCAGGCCTGTTTCGTGCCCCATGTCGCTCTGCCTCAGATGAACCTGACCGGTTCAGGCCAGCTACTTATCGCCGCCCCGAAGTTATGACCCTGCTGTCTCGTCGCGCCGCATTCTTAACGGCGATCCTGCTGCTGGCGACACTGGTGCTGGTGTATCCGCCAACGCGCTTGATATCCCTGCTGGTACCGGGCTGGAGCCCCTCAATCTGGGTGATTCTCGGCTTGCTTGGCTTGCCAGTTTCGCTGCGCCTGCTGCACGAACGTACCTCACCTAGGTGGGCTGCCTGGTCTCGGATGGTGATGGCGGTTGTCATGACCTGGTTGGGTATCTGCTTCATGATGTTGACTATCTTGTTGCCGGCCGAGTTTATTTTGCTGACCGGCTTGTTTGCACCACAAACAATCGGGCAGTGTGTGTTGGCTCTGGTGACCGTACTGAGCCTCTACAGCATTTTCAACGCGCTACACCTGCACGTTCGTACGGTAGAAATTAAAGTCGATCAAACAGTTCACTCTGCGATCAGCGGCACTGCGCTTGTGCAAATCTCTGATGTACACATCGGTTCTCGGCAGCCGGGATTACTCGCCCCAATTGTTGCCCAGGTTAATGCGCTTAATCCCGACTATACGCTGATCACTGGTGATCTGATCGATATGCAGGGCATCGACGAAGAGCAACTTGCCGCGCTGGGTGAGTTGGAGTCACCCAGTTTGTTCTGCATTGGCAACCACGAGCGCTATGTCGACCTCGAGGATATCTGCCGCCGACTGCAGAACCTCGGTATACAAGTTTTACGCAACGCCACCGTGCGCAAAAATGACTTTCAGTTTATCGGTATAGACGATGCGGAGAGTAAGCAACAAGTCGGCAACGAAATCAGCAAGCTCAAGCCAGCCCCGGATGCCTACCGTGTGCTGCTCTACCACCGACCAGATGGCGCCCAGCAGGCCGCTGACTGGGGTGCAAATCTCATGCTTACCGGCCACACCCACCGGGGCCAGATATTTCCTTTCAACCTGTTGGTGAAGCGCTTTTTTCCCCTTTTACACCAGCTGTATCAGATCGATGACATGCATTTATATGTGTCCCCGGGAACGGGTACCTGGGGGCCTGTGATGCGCCTCGGCTCGAAGTGCGAAATCACCCTGTTTAAGCTACGCTAAGGTCCAAAACCACTTGCTAGGATCGATACGTGGCAGAACCCGCCTGGACAGAACCAACAGAACTCATCATCGAGCAAATCGAGATTGGCCCGATGCAAAACTACACCTATATCATCGGCAGCCGGGAAACCCGGGAAGTCGCCATCGTCGATCCGGCGTGGGATATCGATTTACTGATAGCGAGGCTCGAAGAACGCGACTACAAGCTCACTGCCGCTCTGGCAACCCACTATCATCCCGACCATATCGGCGGTTCATTCAGCGGCAACAACGTTGAAGGCATCGCGCGTTTGCTGGAAGTCAATCCGGTAAAAATATACGCACACAAGGAAGAAGCGGAAGGCATTAAAAAGGTCACTGGAATATCCGAAAGTGACATCGTACGGGTCGATTCCGGTGACACACTGAAACTCGGCAATATCGAGGTCGAGTTCCTGCACACGCCAGGACATACCCCCGGTAGCCAATGCTTTCGCATCAAAAACACGCTGGTATCTGGCGACACATTGTTTATCAACGGTTGCGGCCGTGTCGACCTGCCTGGCTCCAACACTGAGGATATGTATCACAGCTTGCGTAAGCTGGCCGATTTGCCAGACGATACATTGCTACTACCGGGGCACAATTACGGACACGTACCCAATGCCACCTTGGGTGAAACCAAGGAAACGAATGTACACCTGCGCATTGATAATATGGAGATGTGGAAAAGCATCATGGGCGAGTAGCGGGTCGGTAAAAAAAATGGACCGACGAAAACGAATGAGAAGAGGATCACTATGAAAACAGGCACATTTACCGGATTCGATCTGGAAATTCGTGAGCCAGGCATTGCCTGGTTTCAGTTCAATTCACCAGAACGCCTGAATGGCATGACCACCGCCATTAAGCGCGACTTAATTGAAGCGGTGACCCAGGCGCAGATGGACAACGCCGTGCGGGTGCTGGTATTTACCGGCACCGGCAGGGCATTCTGTGCCGGTGATGATCTGCGCGCCTACCGGGATGCAGACCTGGGCGGCGACCCCTTGGTCGACGCCATACCCGGCGGCCACGACAATGAACTTGGCACCTACAACGGCTTGCGCACCATCTCCCAGGCCCTCAATACAGCGGTGCGAAACCTCGACAAACTTACCCTCTGCGCCCTCAACGGTGTGGCGATCCAAACCGGGTTTTCGCTCGCACTGTGCTGTGACTTCCGCATCGCGGCCGACTCCGCACGCATGGGCAGCGCCACGTTGCGCTTTGGCCTGCTGCCGGATGAAGGCGGCCAGTACCTGCTGGTTGAGGCCATGGGCGTTGCTAAGACACTGGATTTCATCATGCGCAAGAAAATCGTCAGCGCCGACGAAGCCTTGTCATTGGGTCTGGTGCATGAGGTGGTGCCGGCGGCAGAACTGGAAGCGGCCGCCATGGCCTTCGCCACTGAGTTGGCAAATGGTCCACAAGTGTCCATGCGGCTGCTGAAACGCTCAATCTACAACGCCGGTGAACTGAGCTGGGCGCAAAGTCTCGACGAGATAGCCGCCAAAACAGCGATCAGCGACCATCATGCCGACGCTAAAGAAGGTGTAACTGCATTTCTCGAAAAACGCGAGGCGACATTTAACCAGTGGCTGGAGGCAGATGCATGAGTGAGTTGGTCACCTATGAATCGTCCGAGCGCATTGCCACCATTACAATCAATCGCCCGGACCGATTGAACGCGCTAAACGAAGAAGTGATCGTCGGCCTGCAACAAGCGTGGCAACGCTTTGAAGAAGCCAGCGATCTGGTGGCGATCATCCACGCTGCCGGTGACCGAGCGTTTTCCGTGGGCGCGGATGTTAAAGAGCCCCCCAAGGAAATGTGGCAGGGTGTGCCCAGCGTCGGGGCCGTGACCAGCAAGCCCGTTATAGCGGCGGTGCACGGTTGGTGTATTGGCGGCGCCTATTGCATCGTGCAGATGTGCGACCTGGTGGTCGCGTCTGCCAACACCATTTTCAAGTATCCCGAAGCTCAGCTTGGTTTTACCGGCGGGCTTATCACCAGCGCGGTGGCACGCATTCCACACAAAGTTGCGATGGAGTTCATGATGCTGGGCGAGAACTTCGACGCCCAGAAAGCCTTGGCCTGCGGCATGGTCAACAAAGTGGTCCCGGCAGGCGAAGAGTTGTCAGCAGCCCGGGACTGGGCCACGATTCTCGCTAACTCGGCTCCTCTGGTGCTTGCCGCCACCAAGAAGTTCTCACTGGCAACAATGAACAAAAGCCCAGCCGAAGCAGGCGCGATATCTCGTGAACAATTGTTGATGGTAAAAAATAGCGAAGACGGGCGCGAGGGCGGCCGGGCCTTTGCGGAAAAACGTACGCCGGTATTCAAGGGAAAATAAAAATGAAAAAAGCACCCCTGCACATGTCGCTACTGCTTATTTTTGTCTTCTGGGCAAGCGCCAGCAATGCCCTTGCCGACGGTCAGTTCGTGGACGTAGCGCCGAAAACCCAGGCAGAAATTGAACTCGTACTCGACACGCTTGAAGCCTCCATCAACACGGACCTGACTGACCTGCCACCGATAGTGATGATGTTGCACGGAGACGAAGCCCATCGTTTTCTGCGCTCGAACTACAATGACAATAAAAGTCTGGTCGATCAGGCGGCAAAACTTGCAGCCTACAACGTCATCAATGTTCAGATCTGCGCAACCTGGATGGAAGCGAATAACTACAACGCCGCCGATCTATTTCCCTTTATATCCACGGTGCCCTACGGTGCAGGTGAACTGGATCGCCTGGCCAAAGAAGAAAACTATAGCGAGTACAGCGTGCACCTCTGACCCCTATTTTCGTTTTTCTAGCGCATTAAGCGGAAGCAATTGCGCAGTTCTGTGACGAACAATTCGGGTTGTTCGAAAGCAGCAAAATGACCGCCCTTTTCCAGTTCGTTCCAATAGACGATATTTTTATAGCGCACTTCTGCCCAACTGCGCGGTGTCGGAACAATTTCTTTGGGGAAAATACTACAGCCCGTCGGAATCTTTACAGTGTTGTCTTCACCACTGTTAAAGGCGCGATTGAAACTCTCCCAATAGAGCTTACCTGAAGATGCGCCGTTGCCTTGCAGCCAGTAAAACATCACGTTATCGAGTAGTTCTTCTTTGCTCAGCACGTTCTCAGGATGACCATCGCAATCTGTCCACTCGTAGAATTTTTCAATGATCCACATGGCTTGGCCCACCGGAGAATCCACCAGCGCATAGCCTAAGGTCTGGGGCCGGGTGCTCTGCTGCTTGGAGTAACCAGCGCCCCAATCCTGGTAGTATTTGGCACCGGCCAGAGCCCGCTTATCGTAATCATCTGGATTTTTAAGCGCCGCCTTGGTGGCCCGAACATTGGGCATATTGACATGGATACCCACACAAGCACCCAGATTCTGCACCGCGATCTCAGTGGTTACCGCTGAGCCCCAATCACCACCTTGGGCAAAGTAGGTCTCGTAACCCAAGCGACGCATCAGCACATCCCACACCTGGGCAATCTTGTTAACGCCCCAACCTGTCTCGGCCGGTTTGTCTGAGAAGCCATATCCGGGTAGTGACGGGCATATCACATGAAATGCATCTGCGGCGCTGCCACCATGGGCCACCGGATCTACCAATGGATCGATCACCTTGTGAAACTCCACCACGGAACCCGGCCAGCCATGGGTAATGATCAACGGCCGCGCTTCGGCATGAGGGCTGACAACATGCACAAAGTGAATGTCGAGACCATCGATTGACGTTTTATATTGTGCATGACGGTTGAAGTAGACTTCACGAGCGCGCCAATCGTAGGTCTGCAGCCAATAGTCGGTGAGTTCCCGGGCATAGGCCAACGGCACGCCCTGGCTCCAGTCGTCCGATGTTTCGGCCTCTGGGAAACGGGTCTGTTCTAAGCGTGTCGTCAACTCGTCGAGTTGCGCCTGGGGTACGTCAAGCTGAAACGGTGTGATGTCTGTCATGATGTTATTGCCCCTGCAGGTGATGTATCAAAAAGGCCCAGTAGTCAGTGTATTCGTCGATAAGTTTCTCGGTCGGGGTGCCCGCACCGTGACCGGCATTTGTTTCTACCCGCAACAGAACCGGCGCGCTACCTTGCTGCAGGCTCTGCAACCGTGCGGCGTACTTAAAACTGTGGCCAGGCACAACCCTGTCGTCTGTATCAGCGGTACCAACCAACACTGGTGGATATACCTGTGCCGACAAATTGTGATAGGGCGAATAGGCATAGAGGGCGGCAAATTCCTCGGCGTCTTCGGCAGAGCCATAGTCATCCACCCAGAAGGCACCCGCGGTAAACAGGTGGAAGCGCAGCATATCCATGACACCGACCAGGGCCAATGCGGCACCAAATAAATCTGGCCGTTGGTTCAGCACCGCGCCTACCAACAAGCCGCCGTTACTGCCGCCCATGATGCCGAGGTGTGCGGGTTTGGTATATCCAGCTTCAATCAGATACTCCCCGGCGGCAATGAAGTCATCAAACACGTTCTGTTTGTCGAGCTTAGTTCCTGCCTTGTGCCACTGCTCGCCATATTCTCCACCACCACGTAAATTGGCAATAGCCACAACGCCGCCGCGATCGATCCAGACCGCGCGCGTCATCGAAAAATCCGGCGTTAGAGATATGTTGAAGCCACCGTATCCATACAGCAGGGTGGGGTGGCTGCCGTCGCGCTTCAGGCCGCGTTTGTGGCTGATGAACATAGGCACTCGGGTACCATCTTTTGAGGTGAAGAACGATTGCGTTACCTCGTACTCACCCACATCCAGAGCAAATTCAACTCGGCGAAACTCTTCGCTGATCAATGTATTGAGATCAATTCGCAGAATCGCTGGAGGATAGTTAATGCTGGAGTAGTAATAAAATGCTTCAGAGTCAGTGGCAGAACCTGAAAATTCGAGTACTGAGCCCAGCCCGGGGAGATGCACCGGCTTAGGTCCAGAGCCATCCAGGTTGTATATTTGGACACTGGAGCTGGCATCGACAAGATAGCGAACCACCAGTTTACCGCCCAGCAGGTCCGCCCCTTGCAACACCTGATCACTCTCGGCGACAACTGCCCGCGCATTTGCCAACGCATCGCTGCCCAATTCCGGACGCAAGGCAATGACCCGACCTCTGGGCGCCTCGAGGTCAGTGCGGAAATAGAGTTCGCCGGCGGCATGGCCAACGAGGGTGTAATCGTTATCGAAGCCTGTGATCAGAAATTCAGGCGCTTTCTGCGACCCCGTTGGTTGCACCAGAATCTGATAGCGATTGTCTGTCCCTAACACTACCCCGATAACCAGATAAGCGCCGTCTTCAGTCGCATAGGCAAAGTACCGCCAGTCCGGGTGATCCGCGTCGACATAAATGAGCTCATCTTGATCTTGCGCCGTACCGACGCGGTGGTAATAGACCGCATGCATCTGCTGGGTCGCATGAAATTTGTCTGCCTTTGGTTCTGGATAACGGCTGTAGTAAAAACCTCGGCCATCTGCCGACCAGCTGAGACCGCTGAACTTCAACCAATGCAACTCTTCGTCGAGGTCGGCGCCCGTGTTCAGATCGCGCACCTGCACCTGACGCCAGTCCGAACCCGCCTGTTGCACCATGTAGGCGACATAGTTACCTTCAGGGTCTGGATAATAGGCAGCTAATGCGGTGGTACCGTCTGCAGACCAGGTGTTCGGATTGAACAAGACATCTGGCTCGCCTTGCAGGGAGGTCTGCACCAACACCTGATCTTGATTCATCAAGCCATCGTTGTAGCTATAGAAGTAGCGCCCGCCTTTCTTTACCGGCACGCCAAACCGTTGGGTGTTCCACACTTCTTTGAACTGCTCGTTCAGTTCCTGCCACACCGGCAGGCTTTTCAAGTATTCATCAGACAAGGCGTGTTGCGCCTCAACCCACTCACGCAATGCCACGTTTTGACGCACATCGTCTTCGAGCCAACGATAAGGGTCGGCGACCACCACGCCATGATAGTCATCAAACTGTGCAACGGTTTTTGTGTGCGGATATTCCATAGCTTCGACTTGTGGAATGGATAATTCTGCCGGCTGGTCCATGGGGTCGCTACAATTCATCAACGCGAGCGCAACGACGGCCGGCCACAAGCACCGCCAAACTTCGCCGCGTGGCCTTTTGCCGCTCGCCTTAAGGCAGCAGATGGGTGACCGCGTCTCGCTCTTCACGCAATTCCGTGGCGGTGGCATCCATCTTCTGCCGGCTGAAGTCATTCACCTCGATGCCTTGCTCAATCTGCCAGTCACCCTCTGCGCAGCGCACAGGGAAGGAGTAGATCAACCCCTCATCGATGCCATAGCTGCCATCAGAGTAAACGCCCATGCTGACCACACCGGCGCTACCGAGCGCCCAGTCGCGCATGTGACCAATAGCAGCATTAGCGGCAGAGGCAGCACTGGAAGCACCGCGCGCGTTAATGATGGCTGCGCCACGCTGTTGCACGGTGGGAATGAAATCCTCGCTATACCAATTCATGTCGACCAAGCTCATCGCATCAACCCCGTCCACCGTGGCGCGATGAATATCAGGATATTGCGTGGCCGAATGGTTTCCCCAGATGCATAACCCATCGACATCACTGACATGCTTGCCCGCCTTTTGCGCCAGTTGCGCCATCGCGCGATTGTGGTCGAGACGGGTCATCGCAGTGAAGTTGCGCGGATCAAGATCCGGCGCATTACGCTGCGCGATCAAACTATTGGTATTAGCCGGGTTACCCACCACCAGAACTTTGACATCTCGTGACGCATGGTCATTGAGCGCCTTTCCCTGCACAGAAAAAATTGCCGCATTGGCTTCAAGTAGATCTTTACGTTCCATACCTGGACCGCGTGGACGTGAACCGACCAGCAAGGCATAGTCTGCGTCCTTGAAGGCAACGTCGGCATCATCGGTCTGCACCGTACTGACCAGCAACGGAAACGCGCAGTCATCAAGCTCCATCACCACGCCTTTCAAGGCATCCAGCGCTGGCGTTATTTCCAGCAACTGCAGTATCACCGGTTGATCGTTGCCCAACATGGCGCCAGACGCGACACGAAACAACAGCGCATAGCCGATCTGGCCCGCTGGTCCTGTGATAGTCACTTGAACTGGATCTTTCATTTTTATCTCTCTTACTTAACTCTTGTTCGGAAATTCGCTTCCGGCGAATTTTCCTGCGGAAAATGGCCGCACATTGTATGGCTATAATGGCGATACTTACAGCCGTGGTAGCCTCTCAGGCAAATGAGCCAACAACAGAAATCAATCTCCAGCGCTGCTGAGACCACCGCCCTGGCACGTCGTATCGAAGAAGCTTCGCTGAACGCATGGCCAGCGCTACAACAAATACTCCTCGATGGTTGGATATTGCGCTTCGCGCGTGGTTTTACCAAACGCGCAAACAGTATCGTGCCGCTTTATGCCCCGGTCCTTCCTGCATCGGTCGAGAGCCCAGCGGCCAACCACAGCCTGGCTGAAAAAGTTCGCTATTGCGAAAGCCTCTATGCTCAGCAAAAACTGCAGACGGTTTTTCGTCTGACTTCCTTCAGTGCAAATCCTGAACAAACCGCGTTAGACCAGTTGCTCGCCGCACGCGGCTACGAACTGCGTGAAACGAGTCTGGTGTTGACAAAAAAGCTGGCAGAAACCTTCGCGCAAACCTCGTCCTCCGAGGACACCCCAGCAGCGGCCGAATTGCAAATTCTACCTTTGCATGAATGGCTCACTGTTTATTGCCAACTCACCGACATGCCTGAGCCGGCTAGTTCACTCCATGGGATCATTCTCAAGGGCATCAGCGGCGAATGTGGATTTGGGGTGTTGCGTGCAGACGGCCAACCCATCGCTTGCGGGCTGGCCGTGGTGGAACGAGAACTGGTCGGGCTATTTGACATCTTCACGCACCCTAAGCATCGCGGCCGCGGTCATGCCGCGTTTATGGTCAAGGGGCTTCTCAATTGGGCCGCCAACCAGGGCGCTGAACGCGCCTATCTACAGATGGTGGAGGACAATGTGGCGGCAACTGCACTCTACGCCGGGCTTGGTTTCAGCTGCATTTATCACTATTGGTACCGCATACAGGACTGATCGCCAATTCAAGCAAACTTGATTCATAGCGCTATTTTTGAGATGTTTCGTCTTTCGTACTGTTCGCACACAGCTCGCTTGCGGTTTAACTAATAAAAACAAAGAGTTACGCGAAGCAAGCAACATTTCCAAAATTCCGGCCATGCTTGTTTATGATGAGCAGACGGATTTCGTCGCCCTTACGTAAGCGTAATCGGCCCCGGTGAACCTGGCTAAAATGTGTGCTCGACAAAAGAGAGATATATGACTGCGATTAAAAATAGCGGGCTGCCCGAGAAGCTCGGTCTATACGACCCCGCTAACGAAAAAGACAGCTGCGGCGTCGGTTTCATCTGCGATATCAAGGGTCGCGCGAGCCACCAGATAGTCGCCGATGCAGCCAAAATGAACTGCTCCATGGAACACCGTGGCGGTGTCGGCTACGAGACAAACAGTGGCGATGGTGCAGGCATATTGACCACCCTACCCCACCGACTGTTAGCACAAATTGCTGAGGAATCACTTGGCTTTACGCTGCCGGAAGCCGGTGCCTACGGTGTCGGCAACGTTTTCATGCCCGTGGATGAAAATGAACGGGCGCACTGCAAAGCGGTCTTCGAAACTGAAATCACTGCTGCAGGGCAAACCCTGCTCGGCTGGCGCACACTACCTGTTGCTGCCGATATTGCCGGCCTGGGCAACGCTGCCAAAGCCGCCATGCCTCATTTTGAACAACTTTTCATTGCCGCCGCAGAGGGTGTTCGAGGCGATGATTTCGAACGCAAGCTGTACCTCATCCGTAAACACAGCACACACCTGCTACGAGGTGACGATTCACTTTCTCAAGCCAAAATGCTGTACGTTTGCTCTCTTTCAGCGAAAGTGATCATCTACAAAGGCATGCTGACCCCGAATCAGCTTTTCCCGTTCTACAAAGACTTGCAGAACGAAGCCTATGAAAGCCATCTGGCAATGGTCCATTCACGCTTCAGCACCAACACCTTCCCTTCCTGGGATCGCGCCCAACCCAATCGTTTTATGTGCCACAACGGCGAAATCAATACGTTGTTGGGTAACGTGAATTCCATGAACGCTCGCGAAGGCATGGCTCACAGCGATTTGTTTGGCGACGATCTGGAAAAACTATTCCCCATCGTAGAGCCCGATTGTTCGGACTCTGGCAATTTCGACAACGTCCTGGAGTTCTTGCTGATGTCTGGCCGCAAGCTGCAAGAAGCTGTACTGATGATGATTCCCGAGGCATGGCAGCAACATCAAACCATGTCCGCGGACAAACGTGCCTTCTATGAATACCATTCCACTTTCATGGAGCCCTGGGACGGACCCGCCTCCATCGTATTTACAGATGGTACCTGCATCGGCGCCGTGTTGGACCGTAACGGTCTGCGTCCATCGCGTTATTACATTACCGATGACGACAAATGCATCATGGCTTCAGAAGTAGGCGTAGTGCCTGTAGACCCTGCAAGAGTAGTGGCAAAGGGGCGGTTGCAGCCCGGCAAGATATTCCTCATCGACTTCGAACAAGGCCGCATGATTCCAGATGAAGAATTGAAGACCGACCTGGCCAATCGCCAGCCTTATCAAACCTGGTTGGACGAGCAACGCCTGGAGTTGACCGACATAGCGCTGGTTGTTGGCGAAGGTTTGAGCAAAGAAAGTTTGACCCAACGCATGCAGGCCTTCGGCTACACCACCGAAACCATGCAGTTCATGTTGCTACCCATGGTCAGCGAACTGCGTGATCCGCTGGGCTCTATGGGCAATGACGCGGCTCTGGCTGTGATGTCTACCAAGCCGCGCATGCTCTACGACTACTTCAAACAGCGCTTTGCACAAGTCACCAACCCTGCCATCGACTCCATTCGCGAAGAAGTCATTATGGCGTTGGAATGCTATGTGGGACCGGAAAAAAATCTGTTGGAGAGCACACCGGAGCACGCAAACCGTCTGCGAATACCTCACCCGATTTTGTCGAATTCTGAAATGGCTTCGCTGAAACACATGGACCACCGTGGCTGGCGCAGCAAAACGATTGATATCACCTACCCTGCCCAGTCCGGCGAGCAGGGTCTGATCGAAGCGCTTGATCGCATCAACCAACAAGCCCGCGCAGCGATCGACGAAGGGTTCAGCCTGGTCATTCTTTCCGACCGTGAAGTCAATGCAGACCGTGTGCCGATCAGTTCGCTGCTGGCCGCGGGAAGTGTTCACCAACATCTGGTGAAGGACCATACCCGCACCCGCATTGGCATCATGGTGGAAAGTGGCGAAGCTCGCGAGGTTCACCACCATTGCCTGTTGGTGGGCTTTGGCGTGGACGCGATCAACCCGTATCTTGCCTTCGAAGCGTTGTGGGACGCCCGCGCGCAAGGCCTCCTGGATGACGTTAAACACATCAATTCCGATGAGGACGTCGTCGCCGCTTACCAGAAAGCGGTCGCCAAAGGCATGCTCAAGGTTCAGGCAAAGATGGGCATCTCCACTTTGCAGTCTTATAAGGGCGCACAGATTTTCGAGGCCGTCGGCTTGGCGAGTGAAGTAATCAAGCGAGCCTTCACCGGCACAGCAAGCCGCGTGGAAGGTGTTGGTTTTGAAGTGTTGGCCACCGAGATGCAGCAACGTCACATGCTGGGCTTCCCGGGCCGCAATGTCACCCTGTTGAATGTGTTACCCAATCCGGGCGATTTCCACTGGCGCAGCGGTGGTGAGACCCATATGTGGGACCCACAAGCAATCGCCAGCCTGCAGAATGCGGCACGACAGAACAGCGAAGACGACTACTGGCAGTTCGCCACCCATATGAATGAAGAAAATACCAGGCAAGCGACGTTGCGCGGCCTGCTGACATTCAACAACCCGGGCGAAGCGGTACCGTTAGAGGAAGTTGAGCCTGAAAGCGAAATTCTCAAACGCTTCGTCACCGGTGCTATGAGCTTTGGTTCGATTAGCGCGGAAGCCCACGAAACGCTTGCCATCGCTATGAACCGGCTCGGTGGCAAATCAAACACCGGCGAAGGCGGTGAAGACCCGGCACGCTTTATCGTGGAAGCAAACGGCGATTCAAAACGCTCGGCCATCAAGCAGGTTGCCAGTGGCCGCTTTGGCGTCACCATCAACTACTTAACAAACGCCGACGAGCTACAGATAAAAATCGTCCAAGGCGCCAAGCCGGGTGAAGGCGGCGAACTGCCAGGCAGCAAGGTAGATGACTACATCGCCAGCATCCGCCACTCAACACCGGGCGTTGGCTTGATCAGTCCGCCACCACACCACGACATATATTCAATTGAAGATATCGCGCAGTTGATACACGATTTGAAGAATGCCAACCCGCAAGCCCGCATCAGCGTCAAACTAGGCGCAGAAGTCGGTGTCGGCGCCGTCGCTGCCGGAGTAACCAAGGCTCGTGCGGACCATCTGGTCATCGCAGGCGATACCGGCGGCACCGGCGCTTCACCACTGACGTCGATAAAACATGCCGGCGTGCCATGGGAACTGGGTATAGCCGAAGCTCATCAAACCCTGGTGATGAACAACCTGCGCTCGCGCGTGGTCCTGCAGACAGACGGCCAGCTTAAAACCGGCCGTGACGTTGCCATAGCAACCCTGCTTGGTGCTGAGGAATTTAGCTTTGCCACCGCACCGCTCATCGCCCTGGGTTGCATCATGATGCGCAAGTGTCATTTGAATACCTGCCCGGTCGGCATCGCTACCCAGGACCCCGAGCTGCGCAAGAAATTCAAGGGTTCGCCTGAGCACGTGATGAACTACCTGTTCATGGTGGCCAAAGAGCTGCGCATGATCATGGCAGACCTGGGGCTGCGTACGATCAACGAAATGGTTGGACGCGCGGACCTTTTGCAGGCCGACAAGGCCGTGGAACATTGGAAATCTCGCGGCCTGGACCTGTCGGAAATGCTCGCGCCCGCAACTATTCCGGATGAGTTTCTGGGTTCTTACGCCATCCATGAACAATATCATCAACTCGACCGAGCACTGGACAATCACCTGATGGAGCTGGCCGAACCGGCAATCAGCAACGGTGAGAAGGTTTATGCTGAGTTGCCGATAGTGAACACTAACCGCGTGGTCGGCGCCATGTTGTCGAATAAAATAATCCGCGAGGTGGGGCCTGAAATGCTCCCCGACGGTACCATCCACTTCAAGTTTAATGGCAGCGCAGGTCAGAGCCTGGGATGCTGGCTTGCTCGCGGCATTACCCTCGAAGTCGAAGGCGACGCCAACGATTTTGTTGGCAAAGGCCTGTCCGGCGGACGTGTAGTGATCTACCCGCCCAAGACCAGTCGGTTCAAAGCTCAGGAAAATATTCTCATCGGCAACGTCGCCTTGTATGGCGCCACCTCTGGCGAAGCCTTTTTCCGCGGTGTTGCTGCGGAGAGATTCTGTGTGCGCAATAGTGGCGCATGCGCCGTTGTAGAAGGCGTCGGTGACCACGGCTGTGAATATATGACCGGTGGCAGGGTGGTTATTCTCGGACCTACCGGGCGTAACTTCGCCGCAGGTATGAGCGGTGGCATCGCCTACATCTGGGACCCTGAGCGAGCGTTCAACATCCAGTGCAACATGGAGATGGTCGAACTTGAGAGCATCGAGTCTGACGAAGACATCGAAGAGTTACATCGCCTGGTTGCCGATCACCAAACACTTACCGGCTCTGATGTTGCAGCACGTCTGTTAATCAACTGGCAACAAAGCCTGACAGAGTTCGTCAAGGTGATACCTACGGACTACAAACGCGCGCTCGAACAACGCAAGCAACAAGTAAGCGCCGGATAAACGGCCATGGGGAAACCGACAGGATTTATTGATTTCGCTCGTAGCGCAGCACCTTATCGGGATGCTGCTGAGCGTTTGCTTGATTTTAACGAGATTTACACCGACCACGATATCGATCGTCTGACGACACAAGGTGCTCGCTGCATGGATTGCGGGGTGCCATTTTGTCAGTCTGATGATGGCTGTCCCGTATACAACCTCATACCCGAATGGAACGATCTGATTTATCACGGGCAGTGGCGCGAAGCATTGGACCGCCTGCACAAAACCAACAATTTCCCGGAGTTTACCGGACGCGTATGCCCGGCACCGTGCGAAGGTTCTTGTGTATTAAGCATTACCGACCCGGCCGTCACCATCAAGAACATTGAAATGGCGATCATCGACCGCGGCTTCGACGAAGGTTGGGTCGTTGCCCAGCCGCCGTCAAAGCGTACTGGCAAAAGTGTCGCTGTGATCGGCTCCGGCCCGGCCGGTCTGGCTGCCGCCGCGCAGCTCAACTTAGCTGGCCATCTGGTCACAGTCTACGAGCGGGCTGATCGCATTGGTGGATTGCTGATGTACGGCATTCCCAACATGAAGCTGGCCAAACTCGAGGTGGTCGAGCGCAGAGTGCAATTACTGCGTGATGAAGGTGTCACCTTCGTGACAAGCACTGCGGTCGCTGATGGTGATGCCGACTCGACGTCGATCGAAGCGCTTCGAGAAGAACATGACGCGGTGTTGCTCAGCACCGGTGCGACAGTTCCCCGCGACCTTCCCATTCCTGGCCGCGAGTTGGCTGGCGTTCATTTCGCCATGGACTTCCTGACCGCGAATACCAAAAGTCTGCTCGACTCAAAACATGCAGACAAAAAATACATTTCTGCCAAAGACAAAGCTGTGATCGTCATCGGCGGCGGCGATACGGGTACCGACTGTATCGGCACCTCGCTGCGCCATGGCTGTAAGAACCTGGTGAATTTCGAGCTTTTTCCCCAGCCCCCTGCAGATCGCGCAGATGACAATCCCTGGCCTACCTGGCCGCGGATTTTTCGCATCGAATACGCCCATGAAGAGGCCGCTCACCTGCAAGGCAAAGACCCGCGTGTTTACTCTATATCTTCGCTGAATTTCATTGGCAACGAAGCCGGTTCAGTAGCCGGGGTGCGCACCATCGAAGTAGAAATGAAAGATGGCCGGTTTCATAACATCGAAGGCACTGAAAAGGATTGGCCGGCAGACCTGGTGTTGTTGGCGATGGGTTTTTTAGGTCCGGAACACGACGTCAGTGATCCGCTTGAACTGGCTTACGATGAACGGTCTAACTATCTCGCACAATACGGTGACTATCAGACCAGCGTCGATGGCGTATTCGCTGCGGGCGACTGTCGTCGCGGTCAATCACTGGTGGTCCGCGCGATCCAGGAAGGCCGTGAGGCGGCCCGCGAGATAGACCGCTTCCTGATGGGGAACACGCAGCTACCCTAGGTAGCCTCTGATTAAGTCTCAAAAGCTCCCTAGTCCTGCGGAGTACCGCGAATCGTATCCTGCACTAACGCAAGCGGGCGCGCCCACGCTTTAAGCCGAGCCATTTCTCCGCCGAATTGCTGGCTGGCGGCGACTGCTGCAGCATGACCGGAAAATACACCGTAGGTAATGATATGCATCAGCTTGCCATCCCGGCGCATGCGGTACAAAACAAATTCTGCCGGGTTGTCCTGGCGATTGATGAACGCAACCGCACGGTCGCGGCTGGACAGTGTCAGTAACTGAAGCGTGTAGCGGCCGGGGTCCTGTTGCAGCAACCAGGTTCCGGAGTGGAATGCTTCATCGAAAGACCCAGGTGGCTCGGATACCACGGCAGCTTCAGGCGCAGGAATAATTTCGGGTTCGGGTTCGGGTTCGGGTTCGGGTTCGGGTTCAATCAGCGTAGCCACTGCCGGTTGATCTTCAAGTGGAACCACATCCGGCGGGGGTTCATCCAGAGGTTCCGCCGTAAACTCGTCAACAAACAGCTGATCGTCTATCTCAGAGGCAAACACTTCGTCACCAACAATCCCTTCGCCATCAACGGCCGTGGCAATTATCGGCTCGGCCATGCTCTCAAGTTCATTCGTTTCATCTCGCACAAACAAATAGACTAGGCCGAGCATCATCAGCAACAGGACAGCAAGGGTTACGTGCATAGTCGGAAAGCCGCCTTGGTTGCGAACCTCGCCGCTTTCCATATCTGTCAGCAGACGGTTGGCCATGCTATCTACGACGCTCGGGTTGCCACTCGAACGCGCGACAATCTTTTCTAGTTGATCATCCGTAAATGGCAATGATCCTCGATAGTGTGCCTGTTCAAAGCGCCACTCCAGATACTCGCGGATGTCCGCTTTAGGGAAACCCGTGAGACGTATCTCGAACCATTCAAGTTCATTCTTTCTCGCCGCACGGTTCAGATTATTAATCAGACTGGCCTCAGCGAAAAATAACATGCGCAAAGACGAAGTTGCTACCAAGCTCACCAGACGTTGTATCGCTTGAACCTCCAGCAAGTGGGCATCGTCTACCATTACCATGCAGACTCGGCCCTGGGCATCTTGTTCGTTGGCATGTTTCGCAATGAGCGTTGCAAGTTCATCGGCGTGGGCATCGGCACTTGCGGCTATGCCAAAGCCTTGCAATAAACCAACCAATGTTTCACGTTCAGAAGTTACCACTGTTCCAGAAAGTCTGGCCGCCTTCGTGTTTGGCTCCAGACTATCGGACAACTCGCGAAATAGACTCGATTTGCCAATGCCGAACGAGCCGGTAACAACCAGCACCCGGCGCGACCACTGACTGAGATGGCGCAAGTGGTCGAGATGGGTCTTGCGATCACCCCCTGCATAAAACCCGTCTCTGGGGGCCGTGAAAGGATTGTGGGAAAGACCTAGAAAAGTGCGCTGATTCATGCGCGGTGTGCTCAGCAGAACTCTGCAAGCACTTCGCCGAGTGCTTGGCGTTGAAAGTCGCTCGTCACCGATACCTCGCCGATGCAATGAGCGACTACAAATCGTAATTTACCATCCATCGCCTTCTTATCCATGCCCATCGCCTGCATCATATTATCCACGCCGACGGCATGCGTTAACTCTACCGGCAAGTCCAACGAGCGCAACAGGCCAACAATGCGCTGCGCCTGGCCCGGTGGCAACAATTGCAGACGCTCAGAGAACCGCGCAGCCATCACCATGCCCAGTGCAACCGCCTCGCCGTGTAGCCAGGTACCATATCCCGTCAGGTTTTCAATGGCATGACCGAAAGTATGACCGAAGTTCAAGATCGCACGCATGCCAGACTCTCGTTCGTCGGCAGCGACGATCTGCGCCTTTATCTCACATGAACGCTGGATGACATGCGCCAGCGCCACAGGGTCGCGGGCTTGTAGAGCCGGCGCGCTTTCCTCGAGCCAACTAAAAAACCGGGCATCTGCAATGACGCCATATTTCACCACTTCGGCCAAACCGGCAGCGTATTCCCGCGGCGACAAAGTGGTGAGCACTGCGCTATCGATTACCACCGCCTGGGGTTGGTAAAAAGCGCCGATCATGTTTTTGCCCTGGGGATGATTAACTGCGGTCTTGCCGCCAACAGAAGAATCCACCTGAGCGAGCAGGGTGGTAGGAATCTGTACAAAGTCTACGCCACGCTGGAAGGTCGCCGCCACAAAGCCTGTCAGGTCTCCCACAACACCACCACCCAGGGCGATCAAACAGGTAGCACGACTATGGCGTTTACCCATAAGGAAATCCATCGCGGCGCCATAGGTTTGCAGATTCTTAAAGCGCTCGCCGTCACCCATGATGAACGTGTCGACGCTGTACTGTTCAAGCGCATTTTGTACAAACTCGCCATACAATTCGTTGATGTTTTCATTGGTGAAAACGACGACCTGGCGCCCGTGAATGCAGGGTGCCAGCAGAGCAGCCAGCTTCGACGCATCGCGCAGCAAACCATCTCCAATGTAGATCGGATACGCGCGGTCGCCTAGTTCTACAGCTACGGTTTGCATTCCTGCCTCAGTCGATGACTTGATCTTCACGCAGCTTTTTAACAATCTGCCGCACCAGCGTTTTTACACTTTGCTTATCGGAGACAAATCTATAGTCGGCAATTTCAGTATATAAAGGTGCTCGTTCACAGACCAGTTTAGTCAGTATCTGCTCCCGATTATCGCCTTGCAGCAACGGTCGTTTCTTGGCGTTGCGCGTGCGCGCAAGCAATCGCCGCAGCGGACAGTCGAGATGAATCACAATGCCACGGGACGCAAGATGAAGCCGGTTGTTCAGTCTTTTGACCGCACCGCCGCCGGTTGCTACCACCACCGCATCCAGCTGTGAAAGCTCATCGATCACCTGCTCCTCGCGATCGCGAAAGCCCACTTCTCCTTCTACATCAAATATCCAGGACACTTCCGCGCCTGCCCGGGCTTCGATCTCCCTGTCGGAATCGAAAAAAGGCATATTCAAAGTGTCAGCCAGGGTTCTGCCGACAGTACTCTTGCCAACAGCCATCAGTCCTACCAGGAATATATTTTGACGCTTCATAAAAAAAACGGCGCTAAAAGCGCCGTTCAGTGTACACCGATGTTACCCGGCGCGCTTAGTTACCCTTTGTCTTACCGGTCGGTAAGCGTATCCGAAATGATGCGTGGGGTGATAAAGATCAACAATTCCTGCTTGTCATCCCGCTCCACCGTGCGCGTGAACAGGCGACCGATATAAGGAATATCTCCGAGGAATGGTGTTTTCGTTACTGAGATGTTTTTGTCGGTCTGGAAGATGCCGCCAAGCACAATGGTCTGGCCGTTATCTACCAACACCTGGGTTTGAATCTCGTTGGTATTGATTGACGGTACGCCATTGAACACAGTACCCACGGTATCCTGCTTCACTGTCAGCTTCATAATGATGCGATCGTCCGGTGTGATCTGGGGCGTTACTTCCAGAGATAGCACCGCGTCTTTAAATGACGTTGAAGTGGCACCACTGCTGCTCGCTTCCTGATAGGGAATCTCCACACCCGATTCAATCAGCGCCGTGCTCTTATCGGCGGTGATGACCTTCGGACGAGCAACCACTTCTGCATGTCCTGCAGTAGCCAGGGCAGACAACTCCAAGTCAACCAGATAACCGGCCCGGGTGATACCGAAGGCGAAGCTGGTAGCACCCGAGGCGCTGACACCGAGATCGACGACCATTTGCCCCGGCACTGATATGTCACCGCCAGAAGAAAGTTCCGACAAGGTATCTTGCGAGCCACCGTAACGAAGGGTAGTACCACCGTTTTGACTAAACCCGCCACCACCCCAGGAAACACCCAGTTGCTCGGAGTAGGTCGCGTTTGCAGTAACAATGCGCGCTTCGATCAGCACCTGACGCACAGGAATATCCAATTGCGAAATAACGCGTCGGAAATCCTCCAGGTTAGCTGCGGTGTCCGTAAGAATAATGGAATTGGTGCGCTCATCGACGATGACACTGCCACGGTCGGAGAGCATGCTTTGCCCATTGGCACCTGCTGAATTGAAGAGGTTGAACAGTTCAGATGCAGAGGCATAACGAATCTGCACGAATTCCGTTCTCAGCGGTGCCAGATCTGATATTTGTTTCTGGTTTTCCAGCTCTAATTTTTCCCGTGCTGCTATCTCTGCAGCCGGCGCAACCAACAGCACGTTGCCAACTTGACGTTGATCCAATCCCTTGGTTTTGAGGATCAATTCGAGTGCCTGATCCCATGGTACGTTCTTTAGACGCAGGGTTATGCGGCCACCAACGGTGTCACTCGCAACCAGGTTCAAGTCGGTAAAGTCTGCAATCAACTGCAGCACCGAGCGCACTTCGATGTCCTGGAAGTTCAGTGACAGTTTCTCACCAGTGTACTTGAATATGTCATCGCGCTGGTCCAGTTCCTCTTGGGTCACCGGCGTAACATCAATAGACATCTTACTATCGGCTTGATAGGCCAGATATTCGTAATTGCCCGTGGCAGCAATGGTAAAGACGGCGTTGTTGCCTTCCTGCAGAGCGTCGATGATCTGCACCGGGGTGGCGAAATCGGTCACATCCAAACGCCGTTGCAACGCCTTAGGTAGAACAGTGTTGCGGATCTCAACGCGGATGCGTCCGCCATCGCTGGTGACATTCACAGGTACTTTTGGGTTACTCAGCGTCAGGATGATGCGGCCTTCACCATTCTCGCCGCGTCGGAAATCGATGTCTTCGATGACCGAATCACTTGCGGAAACCGACCGGGAGTCGTCTGAAACTCGACCCACTACCGAGCTGGACCCACTATCTGCAGCACCTTGAACGCCAACGAGCAGGTAAAGAGTATTGCCTTGTATGCTTGTTTCATAAGCCACCAGGCGTGACAGATTAACAATTGCACGGGTTCGATCTTTGGTGCTAACAACCGACACACGCCGCGCGTTGCCGATACCCAGATTGTGATGCTTTTCGTCCAGCCCACTCACCACACCAGGCAGGTCCAGCACGATACGTGCAGGCTGCTCAATGGTGTATCCCTTAGGCTCAGGGGGTATGCCGTCGAAATGCATGCGAATTTCAGTGCGGTCACCCGACAGGGAAGAGAATTCGATGCTCTCCATCGTCACCGCCAAAGCTTGCACTGCCGTTAAGCTCAAAACACTCAACATAGATAGCGATATGATCCGCTTCGCCCATCGATTCTGTTGTCTAAACATCGTATTCATCCTTTATGCTCCAACTGCCAGCAGTACAGTTCGTATTCGTTCAACCCAGCCGCCGGTTCCGTCTGGAACAATTTCTATCAATTCGATGCTGGTTTCACCAACATCTTGAATTTCACCGTGATCCGTGCCGATGAAGTCGCCTTGCTGTACGCGATGTACACCACCTTCTCCGTCCTCTATCAGTCCATATACAACCGGGCCTTGAGCCAACGTTCCCACCATCGTGAGCTGACCGATTGTGAACTGCTCCAGATACTGCTTCAGCCGATTAAAGTCAGGGGTCACTTTAGGTCCATCTTTACGATCAACTTTCTTCAAAACCACCGGGGGTTCAAAGGGGCTGCGTTTGTTACTGGCCATATATTTAAATGGCCGTGGAGTTTCGATGGGTGGTAGCGGTTCAATTCTACCCCGCGGACGGGCGTCCACTTCATCCATGAAACTGTTCAGTTCCGAATAGTCTTCGTTTGGAGAGCATGCGGCCAACAGCCAAATCGCAAGGACGCTCATCAATACCTTTGGAGCTTGCACTAACCTGCCTCCTCAACATAACGATATGTTTTAGCGGTAATTTCCATCCGCAGAACCTGATTGTTTTTAGCCGGGCTGATTTTGAAGTCATGTAGCGTCACGATTCTCGAAAGATTGGCAACACCACTGACGAATGATCCGATCTTGTGATAGTCGCCTTCAACAACGACTTCTATCGGCAATTCGACATAGAATTCGGTCTGGTTTTCAGGCCGCAAGTCGATGCTTTCAATCTTCAGGTCGTTGTCTATCGCGGTACGCGTTATATCTTCGAGCAAGCCAGGAACTTCGGTGTCACTGGGTAACTGTCTTAACAAAGCACCGAATGCCACTTCCATTTCTTGTTTCTGTACACGCAATGGTTCCAGATTGGCAGCCAAAGCGGCCTTATCTTCATATTCCCGTCGCAATGTCACTTCATTGGTTTCAGAAGTAGCAAGGTCCTGCTGTCTGTCAATTATGTGCCAGTAGTAGCCGACACCTAAAACAAGCGAAAACAGCACGAGGGTCAGCATGACCTTGACGATGCCAGGCCATGAACCGATGTTGTTTACATCGAGATTGTTGAAGTCAATCGACTTCAACTGGTCGAGAGAATCTTGTAAGGCCACTATAGATCCTCCTCTGGCTTATTGGGGTTACTCTGCAGGAAGCTCAAATCAAAAGTTGAAGCCTGCTCACCGTAGTCAGAATTCGTGGGGTCTTCTTTAATGCCCTTGAGGTTCGGTTGAGTGAACCAATCTGACGCATCCAGGTTGCGCATAAGCGCCGAAATCCGGTTGTTAGATTCTGCAACACCAGATACCGATAAAGTCTTACCGCTGAGTTGCATCACCTTATAGTGCACGCCTTTGGCCAAGGTCTGCACAAGTTCATCGAATACCCGCACGATGACCGGCCGATTTCCCTGCAACTCGTTGATCACCTGCATGCGCGCCAGCAGGTCCTCACGCTGCTTGCGCAACATGCGAATCTCAGCAATTTTGCTGTCTAATACTTCAATCTTGCCTTGCAAAAAAGAATTGCGCCCATCCTGGCTTTCGATCGCCGTATCCAAAAGTTGTCCGGCGCCAAAAATCATAACCACGCCAAGCACAAGGATGCCGCCGAGCTGGCCTAAAAATTCTTTCTGCTTACGCTCGCGTTCCCACTCGCGCCATGGCAGTAAGTTAATATTCGCCATTACACAAAGCTCCTCATAGCCAATCCACAGGCAATCATCAAAGCGGGCGTATCGTTGGCAAGCGCATCAGCATCGACCCTGGACGCCAACGACATGTTCAGAAATGGATTCGCGATGATCGTCGGGGTACCCAGCTTCGATTCAATCATTTCACCAAGCCCCTCTATAGAGGAAGTACCACCGGCCAGCACGATGTAGTCGACATCGTCATATTGAGATGAAGAGAAGAAAAACTGCAGCGAGCGCGTAACCTGCTGCAACACCGCTTCTTTAAACGGTTGCAGAACTTCCTCTTCGTAGTCATCCGGCAAGCCACCCTGTTTCTTGGCGAGGCCGGCTTCTTCAAACGACAAACTGTAACGTCGTTGAATCTCTTCTGTTAACTGTTTGCCGCCGAATAACTGTTCACGTGTGTATATCGCCTTGTCATCAGCAAGCACCGATAATGTGGTCATGGTCGCGCCGATATCGATGACAGCAACCACCAGATCTTCCGGATTACCACCGAGCTGCGGCTTCACCAGATCAAAGGCACGTTTCATGGCGTGTGCTTCTATGTCTACTACGGCAGGTTTCAAGCCGCCAATATCCAGGGCGGCTTCACGCATTTCCACATTCTCTTTGCGGCATGCTGCGAGTAGCACTTCAACTTGATCGGGATTGCGCTCAGACAAGCCGAGCACTTCGAAATCGATAGCAACCTCATCCAACGGGTAGGGGATGTATTGATCTGCCTCGACGATGATCTGGTTTTCCATCTCTTCATCGGACAATTCCGCATCCATTTCGATGGTCTTGGTAATCACCGCAGAACCGGCGACGGCCACCGCTGCTGATTTGCTGGTGGATTTGGATCGGTTCACCACTCGCTTCACCGCCTCACCAACACCTTCCACGTCACTGATGTTTTTTTCAACAACCGCATTAGGTGGTAGAGGTTCAACAGCATATGATTCGACCCGGTAACTACCGTTTGACTGTGAGAGCTCTAAAAGCTTCACTGAAGTCGAACTAATATCGAGCCCTATGAGAATATTTGTCTTTTTTCCAAACAATGCCACGTTAAATTTCCTTTGATGGCGCGGGCACTTACGTCCTATACATGCAGTGATGCATTAAATAACAGACTCGACAACAGAGCAATCAACGCCTAGCCTATTTTGCGTGCTCTGAAACCCACAAATGATGTTTTTTTGTGTCTGAGTTAGTGACGACATGCAGTTAGAATTTCCATTTTCATTTACAAGCCCAGCAATTTGACAAAATACCTGACACAACGATCACGTTTTGCCTTGCGGACTATTATGTGGCTCAGCCTCATGGGTTTATGTGCCACAGTACTCAGTCTTGCGGGCATCTTCCTGTATTTAGATCCTCAGATACCGAGACCTGAGACATATCGCAATGTGCAGTTGGAGACACCACTGCGTATCTATGCAGCCGACGGTGCCTTGCTCGCCGAATTTGGAGAACGCCGTCTCATTCCGGTAGAGCTCGAGCAGGTACCACAGCACTTTATAGATGCGCTTCTCGACACCGAAGACAAGCGTTTTTACGAACACAGCGGCATCGACTTCATTTCCTTGACCAACGATGCACTGAGCCTGATCGGAACCTTCGTAACCGAAGGCGAACTGGGTCCCGGCGCCAGTACGATTACCATGCAATTAGCTCGCAACGTCTCATTCAGCCTGGAGCGCCGGTTCCTGCGCAAATTTAAGGAAATGTTGCTGGCGATCAAGATCGAGCAAGAACTCAGCAAGGATGAAATTCTTGAGCTCTATATCAACATTGTGCCCTTTGGCAAGCGCGCTTACGGTGCCCAGGCGGCAGCTCGAACCTACTATGGCAAGACTCTTAACGAACTCACTCTGCCGCAACTGGCGATGCTGGCCGGTATTCCCCAGGCACCCACCGCCGGCAATCCGATCAATGGCCCGGCCCGGGCCAAGGCACGGCGCAACCTGGTGCTGTCCAGGATGTATGCGCAAAATTCAATTACTCTGGCACAGTACAACCAGGCAACGGCTGCGCCGATATCGGCGAAAATATACGCCCGTGAATTGGATGTGCCCAGCCCCTATGCTGCCGAGTGGGTCAGAGCGCAAGCGATGGAACTACTGCCGGACATCTATACCGGTGGCTATGAAATCGATACCACGATAAGCGGTCGTATGCAGGCAGAAGCCATCTCTGCGCTGCGTCGTGGTTTGTTGAACTACGATCGACTTCACGGCTATCGCGGTGCCGAAGCCCAGGCCGACAACGACCTCATCGCCAGGCTTGCCGAAGCGACGCCGCTGTTACTTGCCGGTGAGCCTTTTCCAGAAGAGCTTAGCGAAGCGGTTTCTGCAGCGCTGCAGGACAGCACATCGTCCGGCGGACTGAAATCGGCAATGGTGATCGTCGTAGATGAACAGCGAGCCATTACCCAACAGGCCAACGGTGTTAGGCAAACACTGGCCTTCAGTGACAGTACCTGGGCGCGAGAATATATCCATGTCGACCTGCGTGGACCGGCTTTGGACAACATGCTCGATGTATTGAAAGTCGGTGACATCATTCGTGTGCATCTGAAAGATGACGCATGGCAACTCACGCAACTGCCTGAAATCCAAGGCGCAATCGTTTCCCTGGACCCTGAGAACGGGGCCGTGCGCTCACTTGTCGGCGGCTTCGATTTCTTCCGCAACCAGTACAACCACGCCTTGCAGGCAGCCCGGCAACCCGGCTCAGGCTTCAAACCTTTCGTCTATTCCGCGGCGTTGGCGGCCGGTGTAACGCCCGCGGATATCTTCATGGATGCACCGTTGGTATTCGACGATGAAAATCTCGAGTCCCAGTATCGGCCCGGGAACGACAACAATCGATACAACGGTCCAACCAGATTGCGCAAAGCACTGTACTTATCCATCAACCTGGTTTCGATGCGGGTACTGCTGCGGGTGGGAGCCGGCAAAGTGTTGCAGCATGTCAGCAAATTCGGCTTTGATAGCAGAGACTTCCCCCGCAACACACAACTCGCAATCGGTGGTGGCACCATGGCGGTAACACCGATAGAAATGGCCCGCGCTTACTCGGTGCTGGCAAACGGCGGTTATCTCATCGAACCACACATCATTAAAAGTATCCGCGACGCTAACGGTAATGAAATTTTTCGCGCTAATCATCCACAGGTCTGTCGTCACTGCGACGAACAGGGCAACCTGCCGGAGCCGCCACAAGACGATGAATTGGAACCGGCTTCGTTAGAAGACTTGTTAGCCACGGTCGCCATCGAGACACCATCCCCCATAACGGATCTGCCAACGGATACAACTAGTGCCGCTGTGGGGCACGAAACCACAGCAAAGCTATTGCCATACCAACCACCGATTGCAGCAACCCGTGTAGTGGATGAGCGCAATATTTTCATCATGCACTCCATGCTGCAAGATGTGATCAAGCATGGCACCGGGCGCAGGGCTCGGCTTTTGAAGCGGGGTGACCTGGCAGGCAAAACCGGCACCACCAACGATGCCGCCGATACCTGGTTCAATGGCTACAACCCGAGCCTGGTAACCACCGTCTGGGTTGGCTTCAGCAATCACGCACCACTGGGCGCAAACGCCTACGGCTCAAACACCCCACTACCGATCTGGATCGACTTTATGGAAGACGCCCTGGCCGGCAGCCAGGAGTTATTTCCGTCTCAACCGCCGGGTATCGTGACCATGAAGATTGACCCTGACACCGGTGAACCGGCCAGTCCGGGGCAAAGCAATGCGATCTTTGAGTACTTCCTCCGCGAATTCACACCGGATGCAAATTCATCTTCCGAGAAAGTTCAAGGAAAGGAATCCGAGGAAATTAAAGCGATCGATATTTTCTAGGCTTTTCAGCTGCAACTGGGAATCTGTATGTGCTCAATCGCACGCGTCTTGGATCTATCAGAATTCGACAACGTAGAATTAGCGCCAGCCAGGCTGAAAATGTTTACGCGCACCATAAAAGCCGCACTCAGGCGCAGATTTCAGAGGTGGGCGGGGCGGGCACCCCTCATCTGAGGGGCGTCGAGCAATGTTTGAATCCCAATTTTCTGCGCAGCAGAAAATGGTTGAGTTGCGCAGACGCCGGACCGTCCGCCTCTGAAATTTGTGACTGCGGCAGGAGCGCGTAAACATTTTCAGCCTGGCTCGAGCTAATTCGGCTTAGTCAGATTCCGACACCACTACTTACTCGATCAACTTCACAAAATCCCCAGCCCGTGGCTCCCCATATGGATGATGACCGTTAATCACCCGTAGAGTCTCTTCACCATGCACCTTGAGCGGAATGCCGCGCGCGAGCATGGCATAAGTCTGGCCCGGCTCAGCAATGACAATTTTCAACCGCTGGTTATTGATCAGGCGCAAATCCGCGGCCGTCATCGCACGAAACGACATCACCGTATCCTTGAACTGCTGATCAAATACAGCAGGATCGCCGAGCTTGCCTAATTCGCCGTTGAACAGATAAACACCACCGTCTTTGTAAACCACGGCGATTTTGCGTTTCTGAGCATCACCACTGGATATAGCTATATCAGCCATGTATCCATTGTAGGGTCCGACCTGTATCTCTTCGCCGTTTTCCAGGTCATCGCGGCGTAAAGTCAGGGTCAGGTACTCCAATGGCGTTTGTGTTTCTTCCGGCGGTGATTGGCGTTTAACGCCTATCTGACCATCCGCAGTGCCTTTTGGCGGTGTGCCGAAAACCTCTACAGAAGTCGCCCGAACCTCCCAACCAAGGGGGAATTTTACCAACAAGCGCAACGCGCCATGGTAGTAGGTGCCGTCTTTTACTATCCCGGCCGCTGCATCGTCGCCGTAGCTCAAGCCACTGAGCATCGCGTAAAAATCGCGTTCCGGGTCCGCCAGTTCGTCGGGAAACAAGTGTTGAGATTGTGCCACCAATTCATGCAAGCGTTTTTCATGGGCTGGGTGAGAGCCCAGAATACCGTGATAGGCGACAGGCTGATTCTTTAACTGGCGCTGAAGGTTATCGTGATCACGCATCATTTGAATACTGTCGAGTAACGCTCGGGGGTTGTATCCCGCCTTAGCCAGCCATTCAGAACCGTATTCGTCGGCCTCCAGTTCATATTCCCGGCCGTAACCCGCCAGTGAAGCATTAGTCAGGGTGTTGGCCAAACCGTAGGTTGCGGTGGTGCCGGTCGCAAAAGTGCCTATCCAACCGAGCAGTTCTCCCAGACGCGCCGCGCTGACCTTGCGTTTGCCGTGCCTGCCCACCACATGACCTATCTCGTGGCCAATCACCGCTGCCATTTCATCTTCACTGTTGAAGTGCGCGATGATGCCGCGGGTAATAAAAACATAGGCGTCCGGAGTGGCGAACGCGTTGACCATGGACTGGTCAGTGACAACGAAGGTATAGGTTTTGCCAGCGTGGGGTGTCACCGCCAGGATCCGTTCACCCACTTCAGTGACGTACTCCTGCCACCGTTCATCCGGATAGAGGAGCTCTTTTTCTAGAAATTCATTATAAGTTTCCGCGCCAGCGCCCGCCCAGGCCACATTTGCCACCAGTCCTGCTGTGGCGAGCAACGACAACGCGAAAAATCTGTGCAGCAAACTCACGGGGCTACTCCTGTGTTGGCTGTAGATTTTGACCACAACACCTAGCATAGGTGCCGTGTACAGGAAAAATAAAGGACTTTCGAAGGTCTGAGTTTACCCGTCGGCGGTAGTATCTTCGCTTTTTGCCTCACTAGCGGCTGCGGCAGTACCGCCACGATTACCAAAGCGCCTACGAAAGCGCTCTACACGGCCACCCGTGTCAATGGTTTTTTGCTTGCCGGTATAAAAAGGGTGGCAATTGGAGCAAACATCGAGGTGAATATCTTCTGCCAGCGTGGAGCCTACCTCGATAACGTTACCGCAACTGCAGGTGGCTGTGACGGTTCTATATTCAGGATGTATTTCCGGCTTCATGACGCTGGCCTTTTTAATCGGGAGTCGAATTCAGGGCGGCGAAGTTTAGCAGAACATTGGGCAATGGCAACACAGACGATGGCCGTGCCACAATAGCGCCATGTCCAGCCCACAACGTGTCATTCAAGTCGCCGTACCTCGCCCCCTGCATGCGGTATATGACTATCAGGTACCCCAGCAACTGGGCATACCCGAAGTCGGGAGCAGGGTGCGGGTACCCTTTGGTCGCTCAGCGACGGTTGGCATTTGTGTCGCAATCGATGTCGAAACACCCCACGCACGGCTCAAGGATGTCGCCGAAGTACTTGATTCAACCCCGGTGGTACCTACCGAGTTAATGGCCCTGGCGCATTGGATGACATCTTATTACCACTACCCGCTGGGGGAAGTGCTCGCTACCATGTTGCCGGCGGCGGCTCGCAAGGGAGCGAGTTGCGCAATGGACGCACCGGATCACTGGCGCGTTTGTGTTGCAGAATTCTCCAACAGCAGGGCCCGGTCACAACAGGCACTATTCGACTATCTGCAAGCCACGGGCCCCAGTGCCGGCGCTGATATTACCGCCGCGGGGTTTAACCGGCAGATACTTCGAACCTTAGTCCAGGGCGGTCACGTTGAACGCTGCGCCCCGGAAGATGCACCAGCCACCGAGCAACCACCCCAGCCAACTTCTGCCCAAGCCGCGGCAATTGCTACGATCACCACGGACCTTGAAGGCTTTCACGCCTATCTGCTTGATGGGGTGACGGGCAGCGGTAAGACTGAAGTTTATATGCAGGCTCTGCAAGGCGTGATCGACGGTGGTGGTCAGGTACTGATCCTGGTGCCGGAGATCGCGCTGACACCGCAGACCCTGCGCCGTTTTCAGCGACGCTTTACTCGCGTCGGCATGATGCACTCCAATCTCACCGACCATGATCGTCTGCAGACCTGGCTGAAGTGCGCTGCCGGTGAGTTATCCATATTGATCGGCACCCGCTCTGCTGTGTTCACGCCTTTTCAACAACTGGGTCTGATCGTCGTCGATGAGGAACATGACAGTTCCTATAAACAAACCGAAGGCTTGCGCTATTCCGCCCGCGATGTGGCCACCAAACGCGCTCAGACCAACGACATTCCCATTGTGCTGGGCAGTGCTACGCCGTCACTGGAATCCTTGTTCAACGTCAATCGCAAACGTTACCAACGATTGCCGCTTCCCGATCGCGCCGGTGGTGCCCAGATGCCGACATATCACATCATCGATATGCGCGGCCAAAGCCAGAACGATGGCATATCCGTTCCTCTGGAGCGTGTCATTCGTGGTCATCTCGATGCGCACGGCCAGGTGCTGGTGTTCCTCAACCGGCGCGGCTACGCCCCGACCTTGTTATGTGCTGCCTGTGGTTGGCAGGCGCACTGTTCAGATTGCGATGTCCGCTTAACCTTACATCGTTCCCCGGCGCAACTCATTTGCCACCATTGCATGTTGCGCTTTGCACTGCCGGACACCTGTGAAGGCTGTGGCCTGCATAGTCTCATGCCGGTGGGAGTTGGCACCCAGCGCACAGAAGAAGGGCTGCGCAATATGTTCGGCGATGTGCCGGTCTATCGTATTGATCGTGACACCACTCGCAGCACCCGACGCCTGGAGGAGCAGTTTGCCAAGCTGAATCAGGGCGACCGGTGCATCATGGTGGGCACGCAAATGCTCGCCAAGGGCCACCATTTTCCGAATGTGACCTTAGTTGCCGTACTCAATGCCGATGCCGGTTTTTGCAGCCCGGATTTTCGCGCGCCAGAGCGAACCGCCCAACTCATTGTGCAAGTCGCCGGCCGGGCTGGCCGGGCCGAACGACCCGGCGAGGTGTGGATACAATCTTATCAGCCTGAAAGTCCGACCCTGCAGCGCCTGATAAACGAGGGTTATGCCGGTTTTGCGGCTGCAGAACTCGAAGCGCGTATCAGCGTCGGTTTTCCACCCGCCAAACCAATGGCCATGCTCAGGGCCGAGGCGCCGGATCCAACAGCCGCAGTGCACCTTTTGGAGCAGTTGAAAGCTCAGCTGAGCGGCGTCGAAGTGTTGGGGCCGGTACCCGCACCGATTGCACGGATCGCCAACCGCAGCCGCTTCCAACTCATGCTGTTGGCGCAGAACCGGCAACAGCTGCACGCCGCCCTGGCGCGCCTCACGCCGCCTAAGGTGCCGCATACCTTGCGCTGGTCGATTGATGTGGACCCATACGACAGCCTGTAGCCCTGGCCGCACTCACTTAAGGTATCATGCGCGCCACTGAACACAGCCGCAAAAAATCCATGCCTAAAGACTTTGCCGGCCGCGGCCGCACCGATACACGAAAGCGGGCTAAACGAAAGCCCAACAAACGTGTCAGCCCCAAGCAGCGGGTCTTGTTTCATGGACCAAGCTTTTCTTCGGGTGCACTGGTAGGCGCCACCATCGTTATTCTTACCGCCTATGGGCCCGAGATGTTACAAGACAATGATCCACAGCCTGGGAATTCTGTTACGCCCGTCCATGAGCAACCACGGGTGCAGTTCGATTTTCCAGATCTGCTCAAGAATATGGAAGTCAAGCCAGATCCAGAGCCCTACGCGGTGCCAAAGCGGAAAGCTGATGGCATTGCCAGCACTTACTCGATCCAGGCGGCGTCTTTTCGAGATCGTAACGATGCCGAAAAGCTACGCGCCAGCTTGCTGCTCGAAGGGCTGCCTGCCAAAACCTCATACAGTGAAGTGAATGGCAGCCGTTGGTATCGAGTAGCCGTGGGGCCTTTTATCAAACGCGTCGAAGCGGACCGGGCCATCACCCACCTGCGCGAGCAAAAACTCTCACCGATATGGATCAATAACCACAATTGAATTATGTATCGTCCGTCCCCACTATGAGCACAACCATCTATCAGTCCGCTCGTCACCCAGGGCATTATTGAACCACACCAGTTAAGGCATTTTTATGGAACTCTTTCACGGCACAACCATCGTCAGCGTCAGGGACGAAAACCACGTCGCCATGGGTGGTGACGGCCAGGTGTCGATTGGCGATACGATCATGAAAGGCAACGCTATCAAGGTCCGCAAGCTCTATCAGCAAGCAGTAATCGCGGGGTTTGCGGGCAGCACCGCAGATGCCTTCACATTGTATGAGAAATTTGAAAGCACCCTGGAAAAATACGGCGGCCAGCTCACTCGCGCGGCCGTCGAACTGGCAAAAGAGTGGCGTACAGATCGAGCCCTGCGGCGTCTGGAAGCGATGCTGATCGTTGCCGATAAAACCGCCACCTTGTTGATCAGCGGCACAGGAGATGTCATCGAACCGGAAGCGGGTATTCTCGCTATTGGCTCCGGTGGTGCCTATGCGCGTGCTGCAGCCACCGCGTTGGCTGAAAACACCGACATCCCAGCAGTTGAAATCGTCGGTAAAGCACTGGCCATCGCAGGTGATATCTGCATTTACACCAACCAGAACCACACCATTGAATCGCTACCGCTGTCGCCGTAGCGTTTGATCGTCGCAGCGGACCTTTTGATATTCGCAATAGAAAATAGAAGTTTATGACCACAATGACCCCACGTGAGATCGTTCACGAACTAGACAACCACATCATCGGCCAGGATCAGGCCAAGCGCGCAGTTGCCATTGCCTTGCGCAACCGTTGGCGTCGCATGCAAATCGAACCCGAAATGCGCGAAGAGATCAGCCCCAAAAATATCCTCATGATTGGCCCGACCGGGGTCGGCAAGACAGAAATCGCCCGGCGCCTGGCAAAGCTTGCGAACGCCCCGTTCATCAAGATCGAAGCGACTAAGTTCACCGAGGTGGGGTACGTGGGCCGCGACGTCGACTCGATCATCCGTGATCTCATGGATGTGGCGATCAACAACCTGCGCGAAACAGAAATGACCGCCGTGCAGACCCAAGCCGAAGATCGCGCGGAGGAGCGCATTCTGGACGCTTTGTTGCCGGAACCCAGAGCAGCAGGTTTCGGCGGCGACAAGCCTCAGAACGACAACTCCACCACCCGGCAGATGTTCCGCAAAAAACTGCGCGAAGGCGAGTTAGACGACAAAGAGATCGATATCGAACTCGAACAGATATCTATGGGCGTCGAGATCATGGCGCCACCCGGAATGGAAGAAATGACCAACCAACTGCAAGGTATGTTCAGCAATCTGGGTTCCGGACGAAAAAATTCACAACGACTGAAAATCAAAGACGCGCGACGCAAAGTGCGCGAGGAAGAAGCCGCCGGACTGATCAACGATGACGAAATAAAGGCACGCGCGGTCGACGCCGTCGAGCAAACCGGCATCGTCTTTCTCGACGAGTTGGACAAAGTCGCCAGGCGGACAGAAAGCGCCGGTGCAGATGTGTCACGTGAAGGCGTACAACGCGACCTGCTACCGCTTATTGAAGGTTGCACCGTCACCACCAAGTACGGTGTGGTGCGCACCGACCACATTCTCTTTATCGCCGCAGGCGCTTTTCACTTGACTAAACCCAGCGATCTCATCCCGGAGTTACAGGGGCGTCTGCCTATCAGGGTGGAACTCAAAGCACTCACACCGGAGGATTTCAAACGCATTCTGGTAGAACCCAATGCCAGTCTCACAGAGCAGTATCAGGCGTTGATGAGCACCGAGAACGTTGATCTCGAATTTGACGAGGGCGGCATCGCACGCATCGCCGAACTTGCCTGGCAGGTCAACGAAGGCACTGAGAACATCGGCGCACGGCGCTTGCATACCGTACTCGAACGGTTGCTGGAAAGTCTGTCTTTCGAAGCCGGTGACGGCGCGCAGAATCATGTGTTGGTGGATGCCGCTTATGTCGATGCACACCTCGCCGATCTGGTCAGCAATACCGATTTGAGTCGGTTTATCTTGTAACCTTGACGACATGATCGCACCACAAGACATCACCTACCATAAGATAGCCCATACCTTGGAGATAGGCTGGCAACACGACCGCTACAAATTGCCCGCAGAATTGTTACGCGTCTATTCACCTTCGGCAGAAGTACGCGGCCATTCTGCAGAAGAACGCAAACTGCAAACCGGCAAGAAAAACGTCGGCGTGCGGCAAATTGAAGCCGTTGGCAACTACGCCATACGCATCGTCTTCGACGATGGTCACGATACGGGTATTTTTTCCTGGGAGTTCCTCCACGATATGGGGGAAAATCACGACAAGTATTGGCAGGAATATATAGCAGACCTGAAAGCGGCCAATGCGTCGAGATTACCAACTATTCCAGTGGGTCAATGGCAACCGCCCTCATGAACCAGGACGTCAACTTTGGTTTCAAGAAGGTCTCGCCAACGGCAAAGACCGAGCTTGTCGGCAACGTATTTCGCAGTGTCGCTGAACGCTACGATGTAATGAACGATTTGATGTCGTTGGGCACACACCGAATTTTCAAACGTATGGTCATCCAGATGTCAGGGGTTCGCGAAGGCCACCGTGTGCTCGACCTGGCCGGTGGCACCGGTGATATGTCCGCTCTTTTTGCGCGGGCAACGGGTACCCAAGGCACCGTCATTCTTACCGATCTCAACGAACCCATGATGCGGGTCGGCCGCAATCGTCTCATCGACCAGGGCCTGCCCCAAGTGCGATATTGCCGCGCACCGGCTGAAGCGTTGCCCTTTGCCGACAACCAGTTCGACTGTGCCTGCATCAGTTTTGGTCTGCGCAACTTCACCGACAAAGACCTCGCGCTGCGTGAACTATTGCGGGTGCTGAAACCCGGAGCGGCACTGGTGGTGCTTGAATTTTCCAAACCGGAAAATCCTTTGCTGGACGCCGCTTTTTCTGCATTCCAGGCATTGTGGCCAAGCGCCGGCAAAGTATTGGTTGGTGAGGCCGAGCCCTATCAGTATCTGGTAGATTCGATTCGTGTCCATCCAGACCAGCGTGCCTTGAAGCAGATGTTCGAAGATGCAGGATTTGTCGAGGTCAGTTACCACAATCTCATCGGCGGCGTAGCCGCAATCCACCGTGGCAGCAAACCGCTGAGCACCCGTTTGTGAACTAATGAACGACCTCGCCACTCAGATCGGCAGGATACTCGCAGAGGTTGCCACCGCGACCACCAGCAGTGCATTGAATACAGACGCAGCATTGCGTGCACGCCTGCAGGCCCTGGCAGGCCGCTGCATTGAAATTCAGTGCACCGCGCCGCCAGCAACCTGGCATCTCACCATTACCGACGAGGGTATCGAAACAAAACACGGCCCAGCACCCGGTGCACAGGTGTCGGTACGCGGCAGAGCCATTGATCTAGCCAGTTGGTTGATACCTGGCGAAAGTTCAACCCACGTAAACATCGATGGGGACGAAACGCTGCTACTCGAAATCATCGATATGCTTCGCGATTTCAATCCGGACTTCGCTGCCAGCCTCGGCAAAATTGTCGGCGCAGATGCAGCAGCAACGCTGCTCGGTACCGCTGAGATGGGGTTGAAGGGCCTGCGATCTCTTCTCCAAGGTGTTGGCGACTCGGTCCAGCAGCAGGTGTCGGGTAATTTTGTGCAACCCGACCATCTTGATGCACTGCTGTCGGGTATCGACGAATTACGCTTGCGCGTCGACCGTCTGGCCGCCAAAGTATCTCAACGCGAGCGTTCTGCACAACACACAGGCACCCCTTGACCAGTTCTTGGAAACAAACACTCAAGATCATCCGGCATGTGCTGCGTCACCGGCTGGATACGCTGATACCCGTGGATGCGATACCACGAGCGTTGCCGCGGGTACTGCTAAACACCATACAATGGATATTGCCGACCCCTAAAACCCCTGCCAGCGTACGTCTGCGTCAAGCATTTGTAGACCTCGGTCCTGTCTACATAAAACTCGGACAGCTGCTGTCTACTCGGCGTGACCTGTTGCCGGTGGATATCGCAGACGAACTGGCAACCCTGCAGGACCGGGTGCCACCGATCGCAGACTTTGATGTCCATGCGTTTGTCAGCGAACAACTCGGCATGAACGCATCTGAGGTGTTTGCCGAACTCGATACCACACCGTTAGCCTCGGCCTCCATCGCCCAGGTACACGCTGCCCGTCTGGTCACTGGCGAAGATGTTGTCGTCAAGCTGGTGCGCCCTGGCATCGAGGAAAAAATCCACGATGACATGGCCCTGTTGAAGCGGTTGGCGCAGAGGATAAATGACACCATTGCCGGCGCCGAGCGCCTGCAACTGCCACGCATTACGGCGGACCATGAACAAGTCCTGTTACAAGAGTTAAACATGTTTGGCGAAGCTCGAAACCAGATTCAGCTACGTCGAAACTTCGCCGAATCAGATCTGTTGTACGTACCCAGAGTGCATGCCCAATATACGCGTGATCATCTGCTGGTGATGGAACATGTCTATGGGCTACCCATCAGCCAGATCGATCAACTGCGCGAAGCCGGCGTCGACCTGAGTGTGCTCGCGCGCAAGGGCGTGGAAACTTTTTTCAAACAAGTGTTCGAACACAATTTCTTTCATGCCGACATGCACCCCGGCAACATTCTCATCGACGTTGCCGATCCAGCGAACGCTAAATACATTGCCCTGGATTGCGCAATTATCGGCACGCTCACCGATGCCGATCAAAATTATCTGGCACAAAACCTGTTGGCATTTTTTCACCGCGACTACCACCGTGTGGTCGCTCTGCATCTTGAGTCCGGCTGGGTGCCCGCCGACACCGATGCCGAAGAGTTTGAAAAAGTGATCCGCGACGTCTGCGAACCGATCTTCGCCAAACCGCTGGCGGAAATTTCGTTTGGCGAGTTTGTGATCAAGCTCTTCAACACCGCAGGCCAGTTCAACATGGAGTTGCAACCCCAGTTGGTGCTGCTGCAAAAAACCCTGCTCTACATCGAAGGACTGGGGCGGCAGCTGTATCCACAACTCGACCTATGGGATACCGCGCAACCCTTTATGGAAAAATGGGCGGCGCAACGCCTGGGGCCCGCCGCCGTTATTACCGATTGGATCAGCGCCGGGCCGCAAATCTGGCAACAACTGTCGCGTTTGCCCATGCTGCTGAGTAACAGCGAGGCTGAGTTACGCCAGCTCAAATCTAATGTACATAAACAAAACCAGAGCATCGAGCGCATAGAGAAGAACCTGAGCAGGCAACAGCGCAGTAAACGCTACAAGCAGGTGGCAGGTGTCGGCTTTGTGGTGGCCAGCATGTGGATGCTGTGGCAACCCATCGCCCAGGGTCTGGGCAGTGGCGACATGACCATGCTTGCCGGCGTCACCAGCGCATTTTTAGGCTCCGCCTTGCTGGTGCGCGCCTGAACCATCGAGGAAACTACACAATGACGATTATCGACGAACTGAGTGCTGTCCTCGAACAACGCAAAAACGAAAGCGCGCAGAACTCTTATGTCGCGTCGCTGTATGCTGCCGGAACCAACAAAATTCTCGAAAAGATCGGCGAAGAAGCCACTGAAGTCATTATTGCTGGCAAAGATGCCGCGGCGGACCCCAGTAAACGCGCAGAAGTGGTAAAGGAAGTTGCAGATCTGTGGTTTCACAGCATGGTGCTATTGGCACACCAGGGCTTGTCTGCTCAGGACGTGCTGAATGAGCTAGCCAAACGTTTTGGCATCTCCGGCCACGAAGAAAAGGCCTCCCGAAAGAAGTAAAACTGCTAAAAAGGACTGTAACCCCGAATTTCTTGCCGTAGCACACACTCAGTGATGTATAACCTGCAAAAATCCCCTCTATAATGCGCCTACTCTAACTCCAACCTGGAGAATTTTATGTTCGGACTCGGCATGACCGAATTACTGGTAATCCTTGCCATTGTTTTGCTGATCTTTGGACCGAAGCGCCTGAAGAATATCGGCTCGGATCTCGGCAACGCGATCAAAGGCTTCCGCACAGCCGTCACAGAGGAAGAAGAACCCAAGGCGCCGGCCCCAGAACGGTCGGAAGAAAGGGTGATTGAAGGTGAGGCCAGCCCGGCACCCGCGCAAAAACAAGCTAGCGAAGCTAAGCAAGACACCAAGGCGTAGCAGAGACACTCAAAGCATGTTTGATATCGGTGGCTTAGAACTACTCCTGATCACAGTGGTTGCATTGCTGGTGATCGGCCCGGAACGGCTACCGGAGGCATTGCGCACCCTGGGTCTATGGCTCGGTCGTCTGCGTCGCTCTTTTACTTCGGTGAAAGCCGAAATTGAAAAAGAAATTGGCATGGATGAAATACGTCGCCAGCTTCACAACGAAGCCATTATGGACGAAATGAAGCGCATAGAGCGCGAAGTTCAAAGGACCGTCGATGACGCCAAAATAGACCCCAACCTGGTGACCGCAGACAAAGCCGGAGAAAACGAAGATTCAACTCTGGAAGATACACCTCAGGAAGATTCAACGCTGGATGTAGAGCCGATCGTTCAATCTGATCCCACCATGCCGGCGGACACAGACATCACCCAGGTGCCGGGGATGCAGGCGGTGGAGGCTCCGGAAGCACCGTCCCCACGCACCGAAGCAGAACTCGAAGCCGCTTTTGAGAGTAAAAAAGAACAGCCCTGATGGCAGACGAAATCGAAGATAAACGCGACCCGCACGATGTTGCGGTCGACACCGCCGAACAACCTTTCTTAGACCACCTCATCGAGTTGCGCGGTCGGATACTACGCAGCCTGTCTGTCATCGGCCTGATATTCATCCCCATATACTATTTCGCCAACGATCTATATGAGTGGATTGCTGCGCCGCTGACCGCGGTGCTGCCGGAGGGTTCGACAATGATCGCAACCCAGGTTGCGACGCCATTTCTAACCCCTTTTAAGCTGGCCATTTTTGCTGCGATCTTCCTCGGCGTACCTTTTATCCTGCATCAGATCTGGGCTTTCGTGTCGCCTGGACTGTATCGCCACGAGAAGAAATTCGCTGTGCCGCTGCTGGCCTCGAGCACCTTGCTGTTTTATACCGGCATGGCGTTTGTCTACTTTCTGGTGTTCCCTCTTGTGTTCACGTTTTTCATCCAGGCCGCGCCGGACGGTGTAGCGATCATGACGGATATCAACCAGTACCTCGACTTTGTGCTGAAGATGTTCCTCGCCTTTGGCATCGCCTTCGAAATCCCCATCGCCACCATGCTGTTGGTGTGGTCCGGTTTGACCACGGCCAAGGGCATGGCCAGTAAACGTCCCTATGTGATCGTCGGCTGTTTTGTCCTTGGCATGTTACTCACACCGCCGGACGTCGTTTCACAATTGTTGTTAGCCATCCCCACCTGGTTGCTGTTCGAAGTCGGCATCTTCATCTCGCGCTTTATAGAGAAGCGCGAAGACAAAGAAGATTCGGAATAATCCGAAATAAATAGATCGACTGATGACGATGATCAAAGATCGTCTGCATCTTTTTCAATCGCCGTCGCAGGTATCCATACCAACAATACGAACAACAATCCTGCCTGCAGAATGTGCCACATGATACCCACCGTATAAAACTCAAACTCTCGTTGCACACCCCAATCGCTGAAGGCGGTGAACTGTAAAAGACCGATCAAAAAGCCAAGGAACAAGGCAATTTTGCCGCGCCAGTCTGTGCTCGAGAAGCACATGACACCGATGCTATGCGCTAACAGTTCTATGCCCAATAGTGCACAGCCCACATGAAAAGTGGTGACCACATCCTGGATCACGACATTAAGCAGGCTGGGTAGCAGGCAGAAAACCACCGCAAATACCGAGTGGATGACTATGCCATGAAACTTGTCGGCTTCCGCCAGACTCCATTTGCCGAGCGCACCACGCTTCAACACCACAACAATCGCGGAAAACCCGGCTAGAACAATGGCTACCTCAGCCAGGGAGAGCAGCGTGTCTTGCGCATCTATCATATCGATATCCTGCTGGAGGCTGTTGGCGCCTGCTATTTTTCCAGGACGAAGGTTACCGGACCATCATTCACCAGGGAAACCTGCATGTCGGCACCGAAGCGGCCGGTTTTAACCGGCACCACCTGCGCCAGCAGGTGGACCAGACCATCGTACAAACGCTCTGCCATGGCCGGCGGCGCTGCGGTTGAAAAGCCAGGTCGCTTGCCGCGGCTGGTGTCGGCTGTGAGGGTAAATTGTGAAACCACCAGCAGCTCACCGGCGATATCGACCACGCTGCGATTCATCGCCTTGTCGCCTTCGCGAAAAACGCGCAGGCCAAGAATTTTCTCCGCCAGCCATTGCACCTCGCGGTCACCGTCCTGCGGGGCGACGCCAACAAACACCAGCAAGCCCGGCCCTATCTCACTGATTCGCTGGTCTGCAACATCGACCGCGGCGGAGCTGACGCGTTGCAGCAGCACCTTCATCTCTACGAAACTCTAGGCGCGTTTGCGCTCATGTTCTTTCAGCAGCGCTTTGCGCACCCGAATTCCCGCCGGTGTGACTTCGACCAACTCGTCGTCATCAATAAACTCCAGCGCCTGCTCAAGGGTTAACAACATGGGTGCAGCCAGGGCGATGGCTTCATCGGTGCCTGAAGCTCGAACGTTGGTGAGCTTCTTTTCTTTCATCGGGTTAACGGTGAGATCGTTGCCGCGATTGTGCAGGCCTACCACCATACCCTCGTAAACAACATCGTTAGGGCGCACCATCATGCGACCACGATTCTGCAGGTTAAACAGCGCAAAGCCGACCGCCTTGCCCGTTGCATTAGAGATCAACACGCCGTTACTTCTCTGGCCGACCACATCACCAACCTGGGGACCGAACCCGGCAGCTGCAAAGGACATGATGCCGGTGCCCGAGGTTTGCGATAGAAAGTGCGAGCGATAACCCATTATGCCCCGGGTCGGAATACGAAATTGCAAACGCACCCTGCCACGGCCATCTGAGACCATTTCCTGTAACTCGCCGCGACGACTGCCCAACGCTTCCATAACCTTACCTTGATGCTGCTCCTCCAGATCGAGGATCAAGGTTTCATAGGGCTCCAGAATCTTGCCGTCCTCTTCACGAAAGATTACCTGTGGACGCGATACAGCAAGCTCAAACCCTTCTCGGCGCATGGTTTCAATCAACACGGACAGGTGCAGTTCACCCCGGCCTGAAACCCTAAATCTATCCGGGTCTTTGGTTTCTTCAACGGTCAGCGCGACATTGTGGGATGCCTCTGTGAACAGTCGCTCTCGCAATTGACGGCTGGTGACGTACTTGCCTTCCTTGCCTGCCATGGGTGAGTTGTTAACACAGAACAACATAGACAATGTGGGTTCGTCTATAGTGAGCGGCGGCAGACTTTCGACCTTGTCAACGTCGCAAATGGTGTCCGAGATGCCGATACCATCAATGCCGGTAACACAAACTATGTCACCCGCAATAGCGGTTTCTTGTTCTATGCGCTCAAGGCCACTGTAGCCATAAACGGTCATGATTTTGCCTTTGCGCTGTTTACCCTCACGGTCTACCACCACCACTGGATGGTTTCGTTTAAGGGTGCCGCGGGTAATCCGCCCGATCGCCATGACCCCTTCGTAGGTCGAATAGCCCAGGGAGCTGATCTGCATCTGCAAACCCCCTTCTATATCCACATCCGGTGGCGGCACTTCTTTAACGATAAGCTCTAACAAGGGCGTCATGTCATCCCTCATTTCATCCAGTTCCATGCCGGCCATGCCTTTCAACGCCGACGCATAGACCACGGAAAAATCGAGTTGTTGGTCTGACGCGCCGAGGTTATCGAACATGTCGAATACCTCGTCGATCACTCGATACGGCTCTGCACCACTACGATCAATTTTATTTACCACCACAATTGGCTTCAGACCGAACGAAAAAGCCTTCTGGGTAACGAACCGGGTTTGTGGCATCGGCCCGTCTACTGCATCCACCAACAACAACACCGCATCTACCATGGACAAGATGCGTTCCACCTCACCGCCAAAGTCAGCGTGCCCGGGGGTGTCGACGATATTGATGCGCGTGCCTTCAAAGTCGATGGAGGTATTCTTCGACAGTATGGTTATGCCACGCTCTCTTTCCAGCTCGTTGCTATCCATGACCCGTTCGACCGAGAGATCGGTAATCAAACCGCTTTGTTGTAGCAGACGATCGACCAGCGTGGTTTTACCATGGTCGACATGGGCAATAATTGCGATATTGCGTACGTTTGGATTGGACACTAGACTGCGCAGCCTCCGAGAATTGCGTGGCAAGAATTAAAAAGGCGGCGAGTATGGCGGAACAGAGACGAGCTGTCGCCCTAATTTCAGGCGGATTGGACTCGATGCTCGCGGCCAAAGTGGTCATGGAGCAAGGAATTCACGTTGAGGGCGTCAATTTTTACACGGGTTTCTGTGTGGAAGGTCATACCCATGCCATCCGTAGAAGCCGGCACGATAAGGAAAAACGCAACAACGCGCTCTGGGTTGCCGAACAGCTAGGCATAAAACTGCACATTATTGACGTGATCGAAGAATACAAAGATGTGCTTTTGAAGCCGAAACATGGCTACGGCGCTAATATGAACCCGTGTCTCGATTGTAAGATCTTCATGGTCAAGAAGGCGCAAACCTGGTCCTTCATGGAAGACAACCAGTTCGACTTCATTATTACCGGCGAAGTAATCGGCCAGCGCCCCATGAGCCAACGCAAGCAGACCATGCCGCTGATCGCCAAAGAGTCCGGTGTGGAAGATCGTCTGCTGCGCCCGCTGTGTGCCAAACACCTGCCTGAAACCCTGCCCGAACGGGAAGGATGGATCGACCGGGAGCGCCTGCATGGATTCACCGGTCGCAGCCGCAAACCGCAAATCGAGCTGGCACGTCAATATGGCTTCAGCGACTGGGCACAACCCGCAGGTGGTTGTTGCTTTTTAACCAACCCTGAATATGCCGCCAAACTCAAAGACTTGTGGCGCGCACGCGGCACCCGCGAGTATGAACTGGATGACATCATGCTATTGAAAGTTGGCCGACACATACGCCCGGCTAAACACTTCAAAGTCATCGTCGGCCGCGAAGAAGGGGAAAATAATTACCTCGAGGGCTACAAAAACACTTTCGTGTCGCTAAACCCACTCAGCCACAGCGGTCCTTTTCTGGTTATCGATGGGCAAGCTGGCGAACAGGAGATTGCACTCGCGGCGCGAATTCTAGGTCGCTACAGCCAAGGTCGAGATGCCGATGTCGTCACCATCGCTGTGCGCCAACCCGACGGTACGGTGCAACAGATCGATGCCCAACCGTTGGCCCGCGACGAAATACCGCAGCACTGGCATGTCTGAAGTCACTGCGCTCGACACAAGGGGGTTACTCTGTCCGCTACCGGTCATACGCACTCAAGATGCCATTAAATCTCTGCATGCTGGCGATGAGTTGACGGTTATAGCAACAGATCCGGGCACCCTGCACGACATTCCGGCATGGGTCCGGGTGCATGGCCACGAGTTGGTCACCGCAGAACCGCGAGGCAATGAATTCTACTTTCAGATCGTGGTGGTCGCATGAAGCGTGCTCAGAACATCGCACCAAAAAACGTCAATATTACGACAGCCGCACCAGCGCGGTGCAAACAAGCGCATCGACATCATCAATACCCCTTATATTAGGGCTTTTACCGTGGCACACTTCTTGCCTTAGGGAAGGGGAACCTTATTACCTGCGTTTGCGGGTGGATTACTGGCACTTCGAACAGTTCGAAAAAGAAGGAGAAATATAGAGTATGAGATCAAAATTAGAATATATCTGGCTGGACGGTTATCAGCCAACCCAGAGCCTGCG
>Ga0114950_10000047_pt1 | contig 58711 bp, 52 predicted proteins | sample N075metaG_FD_83503 | JGI IMG/M metagenome (GOLD analysis project Ga0114950, IMG submission 83503) | Deep subsurface microbial communities from Kermadec Trench to uncover new lineages of life (NeLLi) - N075 metaG | ecosystem: Environmental > Aquatic > Marine > Ocean trench > Sediment | place...
GCTGCCAAAGCGTATGCGCGTCGGCCAGATCGCTCACCGGAATCAGCCGGTGATCGGCATCCACGACAAGCTCGCTGGCGGCGTCGAGTTCGCCGGCACTGCCGATTCCGCCGAATACGAGGGTTGCATCGCTCACGTCGGAAATAGCCGTCTTGGAGAACATGGCGTAGATTTTAAGGAACTGGGTCACTCGCTCCATGAGCGAGCGATGGATGATGAGGATGACCGAGTGGCTGCGTGGGGCTTCGTCGCGTCGATAGCACCAACCGTTGACCACCACCCGGCCCTTGAGATTGCACACCGCCATGGGAGCGAGGGTTTCGGGATTCAGCTCGAGGGTATCGCAGGTCAAATACCCCTGGAGGAAGTTCAGCACATCCGGGCCGCTGAACTGGAGCAAGCCCAACTCGGGCAGATAGCATACGCCATTTCCAGCTTCCGGCTGATCGCCCTGCTGGTCGAGGTATGACTGCCATTGGGATCGGAGCATGGTTCAATCTCACGTTCAAAGCCGCCAAAGATGAATGTTAACGGCTTTCCCGGTAGTGTCGAGCCCATGGACGTCCCGGCAAACGCAGGACTGCTCTATTGGCGCAGCAGGCGAGGCCTACTCGAGCTCGAGCTGCTGCTTGTGCCATTCTTGCGTGAGTGTTATGCGGAACTTTCCCAGGAAGCTCAGCGTAGCTTCGCACGGCTTCTCGAGTTTGAAGACCTGGATATCTACGATTGGCTTCAGGGCCGTTCCCAACCAGAGGACAAATCACTGGCCTGGATCGTTGCGCTCATTGGCGAGCACAACTCAGGCAGAGACACACCTGCGGTCTTTTGAGCTGAAGATGGGGCGATTGCGCCGTGTTTACGCTGCCACCATGGTCGTTGCGGGGTGTGCGGCCGGCTGGTTGTGGCTAGGCAATTCCGGTGCTGCTCTGCTGGGTCTGTGGGCCTGGTCGGCATGGCCAAGGTGGACAACGCGGCGGGTCACGATCGATCTCTCGCGGCTGCGTTTTGCCCGGCTTGGCGTCAAGCGGGTTTTCTGGGTGGAGCAGCCGCTTCGGGCACAGCAGATTTTCGCCGACGAGGTGATCGGAGCACAATACGCAGAGCTTCGGCGCTTAATAAAATCGAAGCTGAGCGGTGGACGTTCGCCGGCACGTTAGAGAGTTGATCGACTCATTTATTATTTTGCCGATTGACTTGCTAATGCACTTTTTAGCTGAAGATCGGTTGCAGTACGTCCAGATGATCGATCGATCCCGGGAACAGAATCGTGTCGTCGCAACGGCTGAGCGTCTCGGGATGATCGAGCGTGTAGTGCAGGCCGCGGGATTCGCGCCGAGCCAGTGCCGATCGAACAATGAGCTCGGCGACATGAATAAGGTTTCTCAGCTCGATGAGATCGTTACTCACCCGGTAATGGCTGTAGTACTCGTGCACCTCCTGCTTGAGCATATCGATTCGTCGCTTCGCCCGTTGCAGGCGCTTGTCGGTGCGCACGATTCCCACGTAGTCCCACATGAAGCGTCTGAGTTCTTCCCAGTTGTGGGCGATGATCACATCCTCGTCCGAATCGGTTACCTGGCTTTCATCCCATTGCGGGATGCTGACGTCGATGAGGGGTTCATCGAGCTTACGGAGAATTTCGTTCGCCGCTGCCTGGCCGAACACCAGACATTCTAGCAACGAATTGCTGGCGAGCCGGTTTGCTCCGTGCAGACCCGAACAGCTCACCTCACCAATAGCGTACAAGCCGGGAATGTCGGTGGCGCCGTTCTGGTCGATCACTACGCCGCCGCACGTGTAGTGAGCGGCCGGCACCACCGGAATGGGTTCGTGGGCGATGTCGATGCCGAAGTCGGCACAGCGTTGGGCGATGGTGGGAAAGTGGGCTTCGATGAACGATCGCGGTCGGTGGCTGATGTCCAGGTAAACGCAATCTAGACCAAGACGTTTCATCTCATGGTCTATGGCGCGCGCGACGACGTCTCGGGGTGCGAGCTCACCACGCGAATCGAATCGCTGCATGAAGCGTTCCCCCGACGGCAAGCAAAGCATGCCGCCTTCACCGCGCACGGCTTCGGAAATGAGGAACGACTTTGCGTGGGGGTGGAACAGGCAGGTCGGATGAAACTGATTGAACTCCATGTTGGCGATCCGGCAGCCGGCCCGCCAGGCCATGGCGATACCGTCTCCGGTGGAGCTGTCGGGGTTGCTGGTATACAGATAAACCTTGCTCGCTCCGCCGGTGGCCAGGATCACGAACCGCGCCTGATACACCTCCACATGGCCGGTGCTGCGATTGAGCACATACGCGCCCGCGCAGCGATTGGCATGGCGCCCGAACTTGCTGAGGTTGATTAGATCGATGGCCACCCGGTCGGTAAACAGCTCAATGTTGGGGTGATCGAGCACCTGCTCAGTTAGCGTCTGGGTGATGGCTTTTCCGGTGGCGTCAGCGACGTGCAAAATGCGCCGATGTGAATGGCCACCTTCTTGGGTCAGATGAAATTCGTTGTCATCCGAATCGAATCGGATACCCCAGCGACCGAGTTGGTCGATCACTTCGGGGGCTTTCTGCACGGTCAGCGCTACGACTTCTGCGTCGCACAAGCCGGCGCCAGCCGTCAGCGTGTCGCGAATGTGCGCTTCCAGGCTGTCCTCCGGGTCGGTCACAGCCGCGATTCCGCCCTGGGCCCAGTGCGAGGAAGCGCTTTCCACATCGCCTTTGCACAAAACCGTTACCCTGGCGTGGGCGGCGAGATGCAAAGCCGCGCTGAGACCGGCGGCGCCGCCACCGATCACTAGTATGTCGGTCGAAAATCGCTGACCCATTTCGGCGTGCCCGTTTAAGCGCTGAGTCAGCTAGTATAAACCCGTGCTTACCGGCAGAATAACCGGCCATTCGCAACCGTGACGCGTTCACCCAGGGCTACGTGGCCAAGGACACCGACAAAGAGCTGGTACGTAGGGTCAAGAAAGGGGACCGTCACGCGTTCGACCTGTTGTTCAGCCGCTATCAGCACAAGATTCTCAATCTTGTCGGTCGATACCTTAGGGATCGGGAGGATATAGAGGACATTGCGCAAGAGACTTTCATCAAGGCCTTCAGGGCCTTGCCCCGGTTCCGGGGCGAAAGCGCTTTCTACACGTGGCTGTATCGAATCGCGATTAACACGGCGAAAAATCATCTGGTGGCTCGCAGCCGTCGGCCCCCTGGAGTCGACGTGGACGTAGAAGAGGCCGAGTTTATGGATGGCACTGACGCGCTGAAGGAGTCGGAAAATCCGGAATCGGCTCTTGCCCGCGACGAGTTGTCTGCGGAGATCGATCTGGCTATTTCTCAGCTGCCAGACGATTTGCGCAGTGCGGTAACTCTTCGGGAATTTGATGGTCTAACGTACGAGCAAATTGCCGAGATCATGGATTGTCCCGTCGGAACGGTGCGTTCGCGGATTTTTCGAGCTCGGGAAGCCATCGACAGTCGTATTGAGCCGCTGCTGAATCGCAAGCCATGAGCACAGCGGTGGGAAGCTTGAGTAGCTGGGTAGCACGGGCCAAAAGGCTCAGTAGAGGTAGATAAAGATGTCTGAGAAATTGAGAGAGTCGCTCTCGGCGACCATGGACGATGAAGCCGACGAGTTTGAGCTGCGTCGCGTGCTCGATGAGATGGAAAAAGACGCAAGCCTGCGTGACACCTGGGAGCGTTATCACCTGATAGGCTCGCACATGCGCGGACGCTCGCGCGGAGGACTTCAGGCTCGGGGTCATGACCTGCGCGAACAGGTCTGGGCCGTCCTCGATCTGGAAAACTCCGAGCCTGCCCCCGAATTGGCCGAGCCGCAACCGGTCGTGAAAACCGATGATTCCGTCAGGGGCCCGTGGATCGGCCGGGTCACCGGGCTGGCAGTTGCCGCTACGGTGGCGTTCGCGGTGGTTTTCGGTATCGGCACCTTCGGTCCCGATGAGGAGACAGCCGCATCGAATGCCGTCAGCGCGGTCAAATTTGAGCGTCCTGATCTTCAGGAGATCCAGCTGAATCAGGAAGTGTCCGCCTCGGATCTGCAACGCGCCAACGCCTACTATTTGCATCATGTTCAACACCAGGCACTGAATCAGCCCGGGGTTGCATCATTCGTCAAACTGGTAACCTACGAACGTAAATGAGCTCCCGGCAGCACTTTTTGCTGATGATCGCCCGGGGGGGCGTTCCAAGAGCCTGCGGCATGCTCCTGGGTGCCTGCGGCGTGCTCCTAACGAGTGCCGTTGCCGCAGCCGATGAGCCCAGACAGTGGTTGGCCGATATGAATCGAGCTTTCAGTGAGCTCAGCTACGATGGCATGTTCAGCTTCTACGGGGGAGACGATCTGGCGAGTCTGCGAGTGGTGCATATGGTGGTCGATGGCGTGCAGCGCGAACGACTGATTCATTTGAACGGCGCACCCCGGGAGATTATTCGGATTGGGGAGACGGTTGCCTGCATTCTGCTGCCGGGCGATGAACTGCTGGAGCTTGAAAGCAGCATTCCTTCCGGCCCGTTTGCGCGCGCGTTTGTGCGTCGCTATGATCGGATTTCCAGCTACTACGGACTATCGTTTTACGGCGAGGATCGAGTGGCCGGCCGCCAGACAGTGCGAATGGCCGTTTCTCCCAGGGACGAAGATCGCTTCGGTTACCGATTGTGGCTGGACAAACAGACGCGGATGTTGCTCCGATCGGAGTTGATCGATGCAGACGGCAAACGCTTGGAAATTTTTCAGTTCAATCAGATTTCTTTTGGCGACGACGTGAACGAGCAGGCCTTGGAACCCATGAACCACGATGGTTCGGTGGTTTCTCATCTGACGCTTGCCCGAGAAAGCAGCGTGCCAGGACCACAAGGTCAGAGCCGTTGGCGTGCCCAATGGGTGCCTGCCGGTTTCACGATGGCGGCATCTGATATACGGCGCACACCGAGAACGCTTAAGTTTGTGGACACGATGATGTTCTCTGATGGGCTGGCAGCATTTTCCGTGTTCATCGAAGACATGCCATCGGCCGGTGCAGCCAGCATGGTGTCGCGCCGGGGCGCCACAGTTGCGGTGACTCACCTGTTGGCCGATGCGGATCAGCATCATCTGGTAACCCTTGTCGGCGAGTTGCCCACGGCAACCGCCCGGCGAATCGCGCAGTCGATACAACTTCGCCCACGCCCATGACGCCGGGTAATCTGGTTCGCGAGGGCCACATCCTGGCCCATGATGGTGCGGTGACGGAGCTTGCGCTCACGACGCCGTGTCAGGCGTGCCAGAACCCGTGCCTACTTGGATCTACGGCGCGGCGGCGGATCGAATTCGCCACACCCGGTGGAGCGCAGCTGAGGGTTGGCGAGCGAGTACACATCACCGTTTCCAGATCAGAGCTTACGCGCACTTGCGCGGTGTTGTTCGGGGTCCCCCTGCTTGCCTGGGTTTGCGGCGGCGTCCTCGGTAGCTATTTCTGGGGCGAATCGGGCGCGGTGTTGTTGGCGCTGCTGTTGTTGACAGGCGCGTTGCTGGGCATCCGCGCCAATCGCTGGTCGTTGCGGCGCTGGGTCAAACTTGAGTTAATCGCGTTGCACGGCAATTCTGATGTCGAACAGACGTTGAGTGCAGTGGATTTATAATGACTGATCGTGGAATTAGAAACAGTGAGTAATCGTGGCGTTACAAAAACCGCGGACATCAAAATGACAAGCTGGCGTGGGTTGGTATCGTCGCTGGTGGCAACCGTCTTGGTCGTGATCGTGGGCGTGGTAAGGGCAGCCGACCTGCCGGATTTCACCAAGCTCGTTGAGGCTAACGCTCCGGCTGTGGTGAACATCAGCACCGTGCAACGTCTGGATTCCAGATCGGGCCGACCGCGGTCGCGAAATGAAGAGCTCGACGAGTTCTTCCGTCGCTTCTTTGGGCCACACGGCCGCAGCGCACCGTACATGCGGCCTCGCTCGCTGGGGTCCGGTTTCGTAATTTCGCAGGATGGCTATCTGCTAACGAACTACCACGTTGTACAGGGCGCTGACGAGATTCTGGTGCGCTTCAGTGATCGACGTGAACTCAACGCTGAGGTGGTGGGTGCTGATCCACGATCGGATCTTGCCCTGTTGAAGGTCGAGGCAACCAACCTCCCCACGGTGAAGCTTGGACGTTCCGCTAGCCTCAAGGTCGGGGAGTGGGTTCTGGCGATAGGGTCACCGTTCGGATTCGACTATTCGGTCACGGCGGGAATCGTCAGCGCCACGGGCCGCAGCCTGCCCACGGAAGAGAATGGAAACTACGTTCCTTTCATTCAGACCGACGTTGCCATCAACCCGGGCAACTCCGGTGGCCCGCTGTTCAATCTCGATGGCGAAGTGGTCGGTATCAACTCGCAAATCTACAGCAACTCCGGTGGGTTCATGGGCGTGTCCTTCGCCATTCCCATCGACGTGGTGATGGAAGTTGTCGAGCAGCTCAAGAAGACAGGCCGGGTGTCGCGCGGCTGGCTCGGAGTCGTGATCCAGGAGGTCAACCGCGACTTGGCCGAAAGCTTTGGTTTGGAGCGCCCGCGCGGGGCGCTGGTTGCCCGGGTGCTCGAGGGGAGTCCCGCCGAGGCGGGTGGCATTCGTGAGGGTGACATCATCACCAGCTTCAACGGTGAACCCATCGATCTTTCTTCGGAGCTGCCGCATCTGGTCGGGCGTGCGCCCGCCGGTAGCGATGCCGTGCTGCAGATCGTTAGAGATGGTGAGGAGATCCGTTTGACTCTGGCCATCGGCGAGCTGGCAGATCGGGTCGGAACCCCCGTTAAGCGAATGCGCAACGATAGTGGCCCATCACGGCTTGGCCTGTCGGTGGAGCCGGTTCCCGCAGCCGTGCGTGAAAGGCTGGGTATCAGCGGAGGGGTACGGGTCGTGCACGCCAGCGGTGCGGCTGAAGAGGCCGGGATCCGAAGTGGCGACGTTATTACCCGTATGAACAACCGCGAGGTGAACGACCCAGAGACTTTGCTGGCGATCTCCAAAGAGCTGCCATCGGGGCGCTCGGTACCGGTGCTGGTAATTCGGGGGCAAGTGCCGACGTTCCTGCCACTGCGTGTGCCATAGCCACCGATTGGCTGGAGCTGTTGGGATAGGCTACACTCGCGCGCCTTCACAGATCACCCGGTTCAGCAGCGCTTGAGCGTTCCCGTTATTGATCACATCCGCAATTTTTCAATCATTGCGCACATAGACCACGGCAAGTCGACGCTCGCCGACCGACTCATCCAGCTGTGTGGAGGGTTGTCTGAGCGTGAGATGGGGGCTCAGGTTCTCGATTCCATGGATCTCGAGCGGGAACGGGGAATCACGATAAAGGCGCAGAGCGTCACTCTCAATTACGAGGCTCGGGACGGGGTGTGCTATCAGTTGAACTTCATTGATACCCCCGGCCATGTAGATTTCAGCTACGAGGTATCCCGATCGCTGGCGGCATGTGAGGGCGCCCTACTGGTTGTAGATGCCGCTCAGGGGGTCGAGGCACAATCTGTAGCGAACTGCTATACGGCCATCGAGCAGGGACTTGAAGTTCTACCGGTGCTCAACAAGATCGACCTGCCCCAGGCGGAGCCTGATAAAGTGGCCGCCGAAATCGAGGACATCATCGGTCTATCCACTGAGGATGTGTTGTGTGTCAGCGCAAAAACCGGTGAGGGCGTTCCGGAGCTGCTGGAACGTCTGGTGGAGCGTATCCCGCCGCCCGAGGGTGATCCCGAGCTACCTCTGCAAGCGCTCATTGTCGATTCGTGGTTCGACAATTACCTGGGTGTTGTTTCTCTGGTGCGCGTGGTGCACGGACGGATTGCCAAAGGTGACCGCATCGTTGTGAAATCTGTCGGCAAGACTCACGTGGTGGATGAGGTGGGTAGGTTTTCTCCCAAACGCGGTGCGCGAAACGAGTTGACGGCCGGCGAGGTCGGTTATGTGGTCGCCGGCATTAAGGAGATTCAGGGTGCGCCCGTTGGTGACACGATCGTTAACGCAAACGCTCGGGAGGTGCCCCAGCTTGCTGGTTTCAGCCGCGTAAAACCCCAGGTGTTTGCAGGATTGTTTCCGGTCAATTCGGAGGATTTTGAAAAGTTTCGCGACGCGTTGGAAAAGCTCACCCTCAACGATGCGTCGTTGTTCTATGAGCCTGAATCGTCCGACGCCCTGGGTTTCGGGTTCCGCTGCGGTTTTCTGGGCATGTTGCATATGGAGATCGTTCAGGAGCGGCTTGAGCGCGAGTACGATCTGGAGCTGATCAGCTCGGCGCCCACCGTTGTCTACGAAGTTGTGACCCGCGATGGTGCAGTCATTCGGGTCGATAATCCCTCTCGCCTCCCGGCCAACTATGCCGAGATGCGCGAGCCGATAGCCGAAGTGCATATTCTCGTGCCGCAGGATTATGTCGGCAGTGTGATGGGCCTCTGCGTGGAGCGCAGGGGCACCCAGAAAAACATGCAGTTTTCTTCCGGGCAGGTATCCATGACGTGGGAACTGCCGTTGAGCGAGGTCATCATGGATTTTTTTGACCGGCTGAAATCTGTGAGTCGTGGCTTTGCGTCACTCGATTATGGCTTTCAGCGCTTCGAAGCGGCAAATCTGGCAAAGCTCGATATACTGATCAACGGCGAACGGATTGATGCGTTCGCCATGATCGTGCACCGTGACCTGGCGCAGGCAAGGGGCCGCAAGCTTGCGGCAAAGATGAAGGAGCTCATTCCGCGCCAACTGTTCGATGTTGCCATTCAAGCCGCGATCGGCGGGCAGATTGTTGCTCGGCAAACTGTGAAGGCGTTACGAAAAAACGTGACCGCCAAATGCTACGGTGGGGATGTTACCCGTAAGAAAAAGCTCCTGGAAAAGCAGAAGGCTGGCAAAAAGCGTATGAAACGTGTCGGCAAGGTGGAGATTCCCCAGGAAGCCTTTCTCGCAGCATTGAAAGTAGACCGTTGAGGCAACGCGACAGGACGTACCATGGACATCGATTTTCCTCTCCTGCTGACCTGGGCGGTGCTGATTTGTGCGGCGGTGTGGCTGGTGGACGTCTCCACACTGAAGCCCCGCCGGGTGCGCGCAGCACGGGCGCTTAACCACGGAGGGATTGCCCAGATTGATGTGGACCACGTCCTCAAAGAACCGTTGCTGGTGGAGTACGCACGTTCGTTTTTCCCCGTTTTGTTGCTCGTTCTGGTGCTCAGGAGTTTCCTTGCCGAGCCCTATCAGATCCCTTCTGAATCCATGGTCCCAACGCTGGAGGTCGGCGACTTCATTCTAGTCAACAAGTATGCCTATGGAATTCGTTTGCCGGTTCTGGGCACTAAGATCTTAAATGTGGGTACGCCGCAACGTGGTGACGTCATGGTGTTCATTCCGCCCCACGATTCCAGATATTTCATCAAACGGGTCATCGGATTGCCGGGTGACACGATTCGTTACGAGAACAAGGCACTGTTTATCAACGGGGAGCGCGCCTCCTACGAGTTCCTGCGCCAGTTCCGTGAGTCCGTCCCGTTCTCAACGGATTCCATTCCGATTCGTGAGTATGTGGAATCTCTTGATGGGCGGCCGCATTCCACCTATCGCTATTCGTTCAACGAGCAGCCCAGGCAATGGAAGGTCCCCGAAGATTCATACTTCATGATGGGTGACAACCGGGGAAAGAGTGAAGATAGTCGGGTGTGGGGATTCGTGCCTGAAGGGAACATCGTGGGCAAGGCGGTCGCAATCTGGGTACATAAGGAGCCTGGATTACATTGGCCCACGTTCGAACGCAACCAGTGGTTCGATTAACTTCAGCAGAGCGGAGGCGCAGCATGCGCAATCATCATCGGATCGTTGACTTATCCAAACCCGACGGGCTCTCGACGTTTGGAATGATTGCAGCCGTTGGCGCCCTCGTCGCCGTTGTTGTGCTGTCCCTGCGCATTGGCCCCCACTACATCGACTTTCGGACCCTGCGTTCGATCATGGAGGGTCTGTCTAGCCTGGAGGTTCATGAAATGGACAAGCGCGCGATTCATGCAATGCTGCGCAAGAGATTCAAGATCAACAACCTGCGATCCTTTACACCCAGGGAAGTGATATCTATAGATCGCAACAAGGTCGATACGACGATTGTCGTCAGCTACGAGATACGTGAACCGCTGCTAGGCAATGTCGACGTCGTGCTGGTTTTCAACGAGCAGTACAGTTATCGCTAGCCCTCACAAAATCGGTCTGTCCGAGCTAGAGGCCACCCTTGGCTACACGTTCGTCGATCCAAGCCTGCTGACCCGGGCACTGACCCACAAGAGTTTGGGCCGTGACAACAACGAAAGACTCGAGTTCCTCGGCGATGCGGTGCTCGGGTACGTCGTAGCCAGGCGTTTGTTCGCGACCCGCCGGAGCGACGGCGAAGATGTCATGACCATGATGCGTGCGAGTGTGGTCAGCGGCGAAACATTGGCGCGCGTCGCCAGGGAGGTGGGGATCGCTGCTCATCTGCGGCTTGGGGCTGGCGAGCGCAGGAGTGGTGGCCACAAACGTGCATCGATTCTTGCCGACGCGATGGAGGCCATTATCGGCGCGGTGCACGAAGACGGCGGTATCGAGCAGGCAGAGAGACTCGTTCTGAACCTGTTCGATACACGTCTTCAGGGACTGGACCCCGCCGCCATCAAAGATCCAAAAACGCGGTTGCAGGAATTGCTGCAGGGGTCGGGCCTTGCCCTTCCGGAGTATAGCGTCGTAGATACGCGAGGGTCTGATCATCAACAGGTGTTCAGCGTCTGCTGTCGCGTGGACGCGCTGGGGGTTGAACGGGTTGCACAGGGCAGCAGTCGCCGCAACGCCGAGAAAGAAGCCGCCCGGGCGATGATGGTTGAGATCGACGGCCGTGTCTGAGTGCATCGAGTATTGCGGCTATGTTGCCCTCGTGGGCAGGCCCAACGTGGGCAAGTCGACTCTGCTCAACCATTTGCTGGGCCAGAAAATCGCGATCACCTCCCGTAAACCCCAGACAACCCGACATCTGCTTCTTGGGGTAGACACCCGGGGTCCGTATCAGGCGATTTACGTGGATACGCCTGGAATTCATGATCACGCAGACCGCGCAATGAACCGTTACATGGTGCGTTCGGCAACGTCGGTCTTGGCCGACGTTGATGTCATTGCAATGCTCCTGGATCGCGATCAATTTACCGAAGCCGATGAGTTGGTTCTTCAGCATGTTAAGGCGAGCTCCGCGCGTCGATTTGCCATTATCAATAAGATCGATCTACTCAAGAAGAAGAACGCGCTACTACCCGCAATCGCCCATCTGCAGGGACTGGATTGTTTCGAGCAGGTGTTTCCATTATCGGCGTTGCGCAATACTGGCCTGGACGTACTACGACGCGAAGTCTCCTCGGCATTGCCGGCGCATGCCCACATGTTCCCCGCCGATCAGATCACCGATCATTCCGAGCGGTTTCTGGTTTCGGAGATCATTCGAGAAAAGCTGATACGCCGGTACGGTGACGAGATCCCCCATCGCACCGCGGTCGTTATCGAAGCGTTTACGGATACCGAGAAGATCACCGACATCGCGGCAGACATTTACGTCGAACGTGCCGGCCAGAAACGTATCATCATCGGGAAGGGTGGTGAAAAACTCAAGGCGGTCGGGCAACAAGCCCGGCGCGACATCGAAGCACTGCTCGGGCGTAAAGTGATGTTGCGATTGTGGGTCAAGGTAAAACCGGGTTGGACGAATGACCGGGGTGCGCTCAAGCGCATGGGCTATGGCTAGAACCTATGGTCCCGGGTCTCGAGTTTCGGGGGAGCAGGGTATCGTGCTGCATACGCGGCCGTATCGCGAATCCAGTCTGATCGTATCGATCTTTACGTTGCACCATGGTCGCATTGCGGCGGTGGCAAGAGGCGTTCGCGGCCGTCGCAAGAGCAATGATCTGCAACCCTTCAACACCATGAATCTAAACTGGATGGGTCGTGGTGCCATGGTCACGCTCACCGGCTACGAGGCGCTCGTCCATCCATGGTTAAAGGGCGATGCGATGGCGGCTGCATTTTATGTTGCCGAGCTCGTAACAAGGCTCGCCGGCGAGCACGATGCCCTGCCACGGCTTTACGCGGCAGTGTCCTGGGCGATTGACAGCCTGAGCGCCGGCCGGCCGAGCATGCATGTGGTGTTGCGCAGCTTTGAAAAACTGCTGATGCAGGAACTTGGCTACGGGTTGGATTTTACGCACGATGCATCCACCGGTGAAGTGCTGCGTCCCGAGCGCAACTATCTTCTAGATCTCGAACGTGGATTCGTCGCAAATGTCACAGGGGCCGAGAGCGACGGATTTGCGGGCCGAGTTCTGCTCGATATCGCTGCCGAAGATTTCGAATCAATCGCCACCAGGCGTGCGGCGAAAAAGATTTTTCGTCGAGCGCTGACCCCCCATCTAGGGCCTAAGCCGCTCGTCAGCCGGCGTTTGCTGTTTCGCGAGCAACGATAGTGGGGCGCCGACGAGTACGCGAAGTCGACATCCGGGTCAGCGCTGTGTCTGCCGATGGGCTGGGCGAAGGTGAAATCGACGGGCGGCGCGTGCGCATCAGAAACGGGCTGCCTGGAGAAGAGGTGACGACGCGGATATTAAAGCGCAGGGGCGGGGTATGGTTTTCCGAAGCCCAATCTATTCGCCATCCGTCTGTCGACCGTCGCCGCCCCGCTTGTGAAGCGTTCCCGCGTTGCGGTGGCTGTGCCATGCAGCACCTCGACTACGAGGTAGGTTTGCAACTGAAATCGCAATCTGTGTTTGTCGAGCTTGACCGGCATGGCATTGTGCCCCGACTTGTTCGCGCGTCCGTTTCCGGGCCTAGGCTGCACTATCGACACAAGGCACGCTTGGGCGTGCGCTGCCTCCCAGCGAAAAGTGGAGGCGAGGCAGGTGATGAATTGCTGGTTGGGTTTCGCGAAAGCTTCAGCAGCCGCGTGGCCAGGATATCGGATTGCAAAGTGCTTGCGGTGCCGCTCGCCGGTTTGCTACCCGACCTGCAGGCAACGCTTGGGAAGCTCAACCAGAAGCATCGAATACCCCAGGTGGAGGTTGTTGCGGGCGATGTGGAACAGGCGTTCATCGTTCGCCATCTAGAACCGCTCGACAAAGCGGATCGAGAACACCTAACGGGGCTGGCACGCAGACACGGGATCCGCGCTTATCTCCAGGCGGGTGGTTATGACACCCTGGAGCTGCTGTGGCCGCGTAGTGCTGAACCATGGCTGACCTACTCGATCATCGATTTCGGGTTGACGTATCGGTTTTACGTGACGGACTTTATCCAGGTAAATCCCTATATGAACCGGATGCTGGCCAGCAGCGTTGCTTGCGCTGTGTGTCCCGAGCCGGGAATCGTGGTAGCCGATCTCTTCTGCGGAATTGGCAATTTTTCGTTGGTTGTCGCTCGCCTCGGTGGCCTGGTGAAGGGTTACGAGGCTAATGCTGGCGCCATTGCCAGAGCCCAGACGAACGCTGCGCTTAATGGGCTTGCTTCGAGGTGTGAGTTTCGTGTGGCTGATCTGTATGATCCGGACTATGAATTACCCGCGGATGTTCAGCAACTTCTGCTCGACCCGCCGCGTTCCGGCGCGGGGCCGCATCTCGACGTCTGGTTGCGCTCTCGAGCACTGCAACGAGTGGTTTACATATCGTGTAACCCCGTAACGTTTGCCAGCGACGCGGCAGTTCTGATCAAAAACGGCTTTACCCTGGCGGAGGTCGGCATTTTCGACATGTTTCCACATACTTCCCACGTCGAGACACTTGGAGTGTTTGTTCGCGAAGCGGCACAGGCTGGTTGACCGCCCCGGCAGGGTGTTTGGGCTGACATGGTCAAAGTTCGCGATATCACCCCGAGGCAATCCGACGGGAGCGTCAATCTCACCGGTTGGGTGGATCAGTTGTGCGCCGAACATTCCCAGCTGCAGCCTGAGCCGCTCACGCACGCCGGTGATATTGTCCGCGGTCTGGGCGCTCAGGGCCGGCGTTATCTCGACAGCGGCGTAACGCTGGCGCAACTTGTCGCCGAATTGAAGATGGATACGCCTACCGTTGTTGCCGCACTCGTCTATCGGCCGGTGCGAACGGGTCTGTTAGCCCACAGCACGGTCGTCGAACAGCTGGGCGAGGAAGTTGCACACCTGGTGAGTACGGTTGCACGCATGGCAACCACTAGTATCCTCGAGATGTCGAATGCGCGTATGCAAACGAGTGAAGCCCGGGATCAGGTAGAAAACGTTCGGGGCATGCTCGTCTCGCTGATTGACGATGCGCGCGTCGCGGTTTTGAAGCTCGCGGAGCGGATTGTCGCCCTTCGGCTGGCCAAGTCCGGAACGCAGGAGCGACAACGGCGCATTGCTCGAGAGGCACACCTGATCTTTGCCCCGCTGGCCAATCGGTTGGGTATTTGGCAGCTGAAATGGGAACTTGAAGATCTGGCCCTGCGTTATCTCGAACCGGATGTCTATATGTCCATTGCCAAACAGCTTGATGGACGACGGCAAGAGCGTGAAGAGCAGGTTTCACAGATCGTTACGCTGCTGGAAGACAAGCTGCGCGAACATAACATTGACGCAACTGTCACCGGCCGTGCGAAACACATCTTCAGTATTTTTCGCAAGATGCGCAGCAAGCATGTTGAATTCGACGAAGTTTACGATGTCCGTGCGGTTCGCATTCTGCTGCCGGATATAGCCCAGTGCTATTCCACATTGGGCGTCGTTCATACTCAGTGGCAGCATATTCCCAGCGAGTTTGATGACTACATTGCTGCGCCAAAGGATAACGGTTACCGCTCGATTCATACCGCAGTGATGGGACCGGGGGGAAAGACCCTGGAAGTCCAGATTCGGACACTTGAAATGCATGAGGAATCCGAGCTTGGGGTGTGCGCGCATTGGGTCTATAAGGATGGTGCAAGCGACGACGGGCCGCTGACTGAGAAGATGAAATGGTTACGTCACGTCGTTCAGTGGCAGGACGAAGCGCGTGATTGGGCATTGAACTCGGGCGATCTTGGCGAAGCGCTGGCCGAAAAACTCAGGGACGAAAGAATATTCGTCTATACGCCACAAGGGCATGTGCTCGACCTGGCCCGTGGCGCCACACCGGTTGATTTCGCTTATCGCGTACATACCGAGGTCGGACATCGCTGTACAGGAGCTCGGGTGGACGGTCGGCCAGTCAGCTTGAACACGCCGTTACAAACCGGTCAGCGTGTAGAAGTCATCACGGCAAAGTACGAATCACCCGAGCGCTGCTGGTTGGACAAACAGCTCGGATACGTACGTACGGCGCGCGCACGAGACAAAATTCAAGCTTGGTTTCGAGAACGTCCGGACTATGAAAACCGTGCTTTTGGAATCGCGACCATTACGGACATGATGGATCGATTATGTGTTGCGAGGCCGGATTCGAAAGCAATGCAAGGCGTCGCGGCAGATCTTGGGTTTGACGACGAGGCGGCTGTATTATGCGCGCTCGCGGTGGGAGACTGCCACATTGCGGACGTGGTCGAATGCCTGTACCCGTCTGCTCCTAGCAGCCACCAACTGAGTCTGCTGCCCGAGTCCGGCGATGGTGCGGACGACGATCAGGTATATCTGATTGCAGTTCAAGCCCACGACCGAGAAGGGCTGCTACGCGATATCACGACGTTGTTGAGCGAAAAGCATGTGCCTCTGCTGGCCAACACCGGCCGCGTTGATCCAGAGAAAAACCTCGCCTACATCTCCCTCGATCTGAAGCTCGCCGGCTTGCGCGAATTGACGTTGATCATCGAACAGCTCCGGCAAGTCCCCGATGTAGTAGACGCACGACGGGCCCGCGCTTGAGCAGCTCTGACTCTGAATCTGAGAACCGTCGATAAGGAGACCTTTCGTGAACATTATTCTGCTCGGCCCGCCGGGGGCCGGCAAAGGCACACAAGCGCAGTTTATCTGCCATGAATTTGAAATTCCCCAGATATCGACGGGCGATATGTTACGCGCCGCGGTGTGTGCAGAAACGGTGCTGGGTAATCGAGTTAAAGCTGTGATGGAATCGGGCGCGTTGGTGTCCGACGAGATCATCATCGACCTCGTAAAGGAGCGTATTGACGAGGATGATTGCTCGAACGGGTTCCTATTTGACGGTTTCCCGAGGACCATCGTACAAGCACAAGCGTTGGGCGCAGCCGGCGTTGCAATTGACTTTGTTGTCGAGATCTCGGTGCCGGATGAAGAAATCGTCAGGCGCATGAGTGGGCGACGCGTTCATCCCGGATCGGGTCGCGTTTATCACGTTGAGTTCAATCCTCCGAAAGTGGTCGATGTTGACGATGAGACGGGCGAACCACTCGTTCAACGTGATGACGATCACGAAGATACCGTGCGTGATCGACTTGCAGTCTACCGCGAACAGACACATCCGCTGATAGAACGTTACCAACAACAAGCTAATGGCAGTTTGTTGCGATATTTCCAGATTGATGGACGCGGTAACATGCAGGAAATAAAGAAAAAAATTCTTTCAGAGTTGCGAAACAAGTAGTGACTTTTTTCGCGTGGGTAAATATGATGCGTGCGATTTTTGCGAGAGCGGATTTTTTATCTATTCTTTAGCGGTTGAAATCGCGAGTTCGGAACTTCTACATAGTTGTTTTGAACGATTGCAGCCAGAAGCCGAAGAAAGTCATAGATATGCGCTGAATCGGTTTTCGAGAGAATCAGGTGATGTATGTTGATCTGGATTTCAACTAAGCAATCTAGACGTACTGACCACGTACTAAACTGAAGTAACGGAAAGCTGAGGAGATTCTTTATGCCGAGAGCTAAAAGCGCAGCAAAGAAGCAACCCGCCAAAAAGAAGGTAGCTAAACGTAAGACAGCGGCTAAGACCCGCGCACCTGCCAAGAAAAAGGCAGCCGCTAAGAAGCTAAAAGCGCCCGCTAAGAAGCGAAAAGCGCCCGCTAAGAAGAAAAAGGCCCCTGCCAAGCGCAAAAAGGCGCCCGCTAAGAAGAAAAAGGCCCCTGCCAAGCGCAAAAAGGCGCCCGCTAAGAAGAAAAAGGCCCCTGCCAAGCGAAAGGCTTAGGCATCTGATCCGCCCGGTTGGTAAGGCCGTTGGAACTCTGATTTTGACGGCCACCTTCATTGCGGCGGCTTGAATGCTGTTCTAACAAGCGCCTGGCTTCAGGCGCTTGTTAGATGAGTCCGAAGAAGGGTAGCACGGTCACTTTGGTGCCGGATGTTAGGTTTCCCGACTCTTTCGGAATTCGAATCAAACAATTGGCGTTGCTAAAGCTCGCAAGTCGATTCGAGCTTTGGTCGCCGGTCACGCGCACCGTGGCGCCATCTTCGGCGCTTGCCACGACCCCTCTTTGATATTCCTCTCGGCCTGGTTTGTGTCGAATTGACTCTGAGAGAATTGCACCTTGCTGAGGTGCATTGAGTTGAGTAGCGCCACATAGCCGCATGAGCGCGGGTCGAGCAATTAGTAGAAACGTAACGATTGTCGATACCGGGTTGCCGGGTAGACCAAAAAACAAGCAGTCACCGATCCGACCGTAGGCGAGGGGCTTCCCGGGCTTGATGTTCAGGCGCCAGATTTCGAGTTCACCGATCTTCTGCAGAACTCCGGTGACAAAGTCCGCCTCGCCGACGGAAACGCCGCCACTAGTCAGCAGCACGTCGGCTTGCAGCGCGGCGGCTGCCAACGCTTGTTCGGTCGCGGCTTCATCGTCGGGCAACACGCCCAGATCGAGTATCTCGACGGGCAGACTTGCAAGCAAAGCACTCATGAGATAACGATTCGCATCGTATATTTGCCCCGGCCCCAGTGGCGAGCCGGGCTCGCGTAACTCGTCACCCGTTGAAAAGATCGCAACTTTCGGCCGCGCGACGACATTCACGTGGGTATGACCGCAGGCTGCCAACCAGCCGATCGCGAACGGCGTCAGCATCTGACCGCGCTGAATGATCACTTCACCTTTGACGACGTCGTGTCCAACATTGCGCACGTTGTCGCCGGGCCGGGCGCGGACACTGGTTCGGATTCGAGCGTCGAGGATCTCGCAATCCTCCTGGAGGAGGACTGCGTCGAGCCCAGCGGGTATTGCTGCGCCGGTGAAGATCCTAACGCAGGATTCCGGATCGGCTTTGTCGGGAAACGGGTGGCCTGCAAAACTCTCACCGGTGACCTTAATCTCAAAAGGTGGCTTGCCTCTGAGATGCTCGCTGGAGACCGCGAAACCATCCATGGCGGAACTTGGGAACGGTGGTAGGCTCGTCGTCGCGATGACGTCTTGTGCGGCGACGCGCATGCATGCGCTGGATATTGGAACGGACTCAGCGGCGTCGGATGCGGTTATACCGTGAACTATCCGGGTTACCGCTTCGCTCAGATCCAGGGGTTGGATAACATACCTCGATGACAACGATTCTAGCTTTGGAAACGTCGCGTTCGCTTTGCTCGGTTGCCGTGCAGAACCCCCAAGGGAGGTTTGAGGATACACGTAAAGTTGAGCGGCTGCATAACGAGGTGGTGCTCACCATGGTTGATGAACTGTGTGAGCGTGCAGCCTTGGCGAGGGACGCCATTGACGTCGTCGCGTTTGGTGCCGGGCCAGGCTCATTTACAGGAGTGCGGATCGCGGCGGCAGTCGCCCAGGGCATCGCGTTTGGCGTAGGCGCCGTGATAGTTCCGGTAGCGTCGTCGTTGGCCTTGGCACACTGCGCCGTGCGTCAGGCGAGCCCACCGCCAGCGCGTGTCGTCACCATGACCCGCTCGCGCCGAGACGCATACTATCTGGCCGGGTTTACGCTGAACGACGGTGTGCTGACGCAGATTGTCGAGGATATGCTGTGTACCGGCTGGCCGCCAGAGTTCGTGCAACCTGGATGGGTCGCGGTGGGGGACAAGCCGCCGTGGTGGGGTGCCGATGCGCTAGCCGATGAGGCAACGGTCCAATGGGCTGGTGAGATCTACCTCACCGCAGGATTGATCGCTGAACTTGGCCTTGCTGGCTACGCCACAGGCGATGCGCTGGACCCGGCCGCCGGGTTACCGATCTATGTCGGCGGCGATTCACCATGGATTGCTATGCGTCAGGACGACGCTTGATTTCGGACGACCCTGCCAATGCAAGCCATGCACACTACATCGCGCGGTCAGCGCTGGTGCAGATATCGATATTTACGTTTGAAGGCGATACCTTAGCCGCTCTGCCTTGCGCTCGGGGATGAATTGCAACTTTACTTTCCGCCGGAAGTGCTGGAGCTGGTGCAAACTTGGGCGACCGATTTCGAATTGGTTGAGTCGGCGCGACGTCCGCTGGACGCTGCCGGCTTCTACTTGTGGTGGCGCAATGGCCGCCTGGAGCTGTATCGGGGCCAGGATCCACACGGCGTATGTCTGCAGCCTGCGGAGTTCGAGCGGCGCGCAACGATGCGCGGAGAGCTTGCGCGAGCCTGTGGGGTAACAACCGCACATAAGCCCCGGGTGCTCGATGCCATGGCTGGCATGGGTCTGGATGGAATGACTTTGAGCGCGCTAGGCTGCGCGGTTGTTTTGATCGAGCGCGACCCGACTCTGTGGGCGCTGCTCGATAGCCTTGTACGAATGTTCGATGTCAATGATTTCGACGCTAGGGTTGTCCACGCAGATGCGTGGAAGTGGCTCGAAGGTTCTGAGCCTGCAGATCGCACGTTTGATGTGGTCTATCTCGATCCGATGTTTCCAGCCCGCCGTAAAGGCGCTCTGCCAGGCAAACCGATGCAGTTTCTATCCGAATTGACCAAGCCTGACCCACACGCACTGGTTGATTGGATAAGGCTTGCGAGACGACCCCCAGCGGTTCGCGTGGTGGTGAAACGTCGCCTGCGGGATCCAGCGGCGGGTGTGCCTGATTGGCAGATTAAAGGTCGTTCGGTGCGCTACGACGTCTATCGGGGTGCTAACCGCTAATCGCCGCGTAGCACCGCGTAACGGAATTCTGCATCGATCACGCCCTCGGCCGCCCTGATCACTTCTTTGACTATGGGGCTGTAGCCCAACTTGCCTTCGGCGCCCTCTGACACAAGGTCGTCTGCGATGAGTTTGTCGATGAAACCGTCGAATAGCTGCGCGTCGAAAAATTCAGGTGCGTTGAGCCCATAGATTCGAGACATCTTCCTGGCCACCTGTTGGCTCTGATCCTGCAATTCGGTCCGATTAAGAGTTCGGGTACGTATCCCCGCGCCAGGTTGGGTCAGAAGCCCGATCACGATGTACAAGCGTTCGAGCGTCTGCATGATCAGTTGAGACAACATATACAAACGGTGATGGGGCAGGCTTTGCACCGGCGGCGCGCAGTAGCCGCCGGTGGGGTGTAGCTGCAGCAACTCCGCTCGCACCAGGTGCTGGAGCCAGCGATCTACGGCACCGGGATCCTCTGCTATGTTGAGTTCCGCGGCCAGGTATGGAAATACGGTATCTACCATTCGTACGAGCGCGGTTCTGTTCAAGGGACGGCGTCGGTTGATTGTCATGCAGGCGATCAGCGACGGTAACGCCAACGTGTGCGTCACATTGTTTCGATACCAGGTCATCAGGACCGCAGAAAATGGATCGTGGCAGAGTACATCCCCGAATTCTTCCTCCTCGCGGTTGAGCATTCCGAGCTGCTCTACATACGTGACAATCTCGGCCGGTGATTGCTCGGTGACTGTGTAGTCATGGTGGTCGGCATCGGCATGTAACAGATCCAGGTAGCAGCCCACCTGATCCATCAGCAATCGCTCATCAATGGCGAGTCTAGGTGTCGACAACGTGACCAACGCTATGAGGTTTATTGGGTTGACGGATGCGCTTTGGTTGATGCGTTGCAAGATTTCGCGGCCCAGCGCTCGGGGCTGGTCGGCTTCCGGAAGGTCGGCGTTGGCATCGCACCATGCGTCGATCTCTATGGGCACGCCGAAATTTACGTTAACCTTGCCGAAGTTCTGGCGGATCAGGCGCAGGCTGCGAAAAATGTCACCCAGGGACTCTTTCTGTTTCTTCGAGCCGCGTAACTCCTCCAGGTAGCTGGCAGCTTCGATGAGCTTTTCGTAGCCGAAGTACACGGGGATAATGGCCAGCGGCCTGGGCATGCCGCGAGCGTTGTGCTGCAGCGTCATTTTCAACAGACCCAGGCGAGGTGGCAGGAGGCGTCCGGTCCGGGTGCGCCCACCTTCCGGAAAGAACTCCACGCAATGTCCGCGCCGGTAGACCTGATACAAGTACTCGGAAAAAACCGCCGCATAGATGGGGTCATCGCGAAAGCTGCGTCGCATGAAAAATGCGCCCCCCCTGCGCAGCAGGCCGCCAACGATGGGCAAGTTCATGTTATCGCCCGCGGCGATATGCGGAATCATCAACCCGTGTTGGTAGAGCAGGTAGGACAACAGCAGGTAGTCGACATGGCTGCGGTGTGACGGGGTGTAAATCGGCGTGTGTGTTTCCGCGATCTTCATCACCCGTTCCAGACCGCTAATCTCTATGCCGTTGTAGATCCGGTTCCAGAACCAGGTCAGCAGTCGTTCCAGCACTCGAATCGTGGGATAGGACATGTTGGAGACGATGCTCATGGCAGCCTTGCGCGCGCGCCGTTCGAGCTCGGCCACCTTCGCGCCGGTGCTCTGTGCTTTGATCGCATCGCGAACCTGGCGGCTTCCCAGTAGCTGATTTACCAGCGTACGTTCGTGAGAAAAATCGGGGCCGATGGTGGCGACCCGTTGGTTACGCAGTTGAACCCGAAGCAGTCGCGCGGTACGGCGAACCACCCGTTGTTCATCGAGATCAGGATCCGCCAACGTCCCCAAGGACAGTGGATTTCCGTAATGTACGAAAATTTCCTTGCGGCTGAGCAACATGTTGACCAGTCGCTTCACACGCACGGTAACCGCCCAGTCTTCGGCGATCAGAATGCGCAACATTGATCGGTGACGGGCGGGCGCACGTCCCCAGAAAATGGCGACCGGCAGAAGGACGGTGTTGGGTGCTTCATGGGCGTGGGAGAGAATGCGCACCATCCGGGCTGATGGCCGGCTCATGGTATTGCGCTGGAACCAACCGTAGCTGGCCCGATTCAGAAAGAACATTCGGCGCCGCTCTTCATGTGAGCCGAGCGTAATGGGGTCCAGCGGGTTTGGAAGCCCGAGTTTGTGGTTGAGAATATCCAGCACAATGATGTCGCTCAAAGAGCGATTCTCGAGGGCAAAGATGATCTGCGCGCGCTCATCTTCGGGTACTTCGCTGAGGTTCGGTGCAGTTCCCGCGAGCCGTGGGCGAACAATGGCTTTTATGAGCCAGCGGCTAAGCAGATAACCGAGGTGTCTAAGGCGCCGCATGGCGACGGGCGTTCGCGGCGGGGTTAGTCAGAGCGTCCCCTAAATGTTTCAGAAATCTCAGACTGGCTTCCTCCGGAGGTGATTTCCACCTCCCAGATATCCGCGTATTTCCGATCAGAGACCTTGTCCACGTCCTCCTTGGTGCGAATGATCGTGGGTCGCAGGAAGATGAGCAGATTGTTCTTGGTTCGTGACTTAGTCGTTGAGCGAAACAAGCGTCCCAACCCCGGAATGTCGCCGAAGAACGGTACTTTTTTCACCGTCTCTGTTATGTCGTCCTGAATCAATCCGCCCAGCACGATGGTTTGTCGGTCTTCCGCGAGGATCGTGGTCTCGATGGATCTCTTCGAGGTTACGACGTCGGAGAATCCCTGTGCACCTACGGGAGTGGGGATGACATTGGTAACTTCCTGGAGGATATCCAGGCGTACCGAAGTGCCGTCGTGCACGTGGGGTGTAACGGTCAACTGCAGGCCCACGTCTTTACGCTGAATGGTTGTGAACGGATTGGTGCTGCCGTCACCCTGGGTGGTGAAAGAGCCGGTGCGAAACGGCACCTCGTTACCCACCACGATCTTCGCTTCCTGATTGTCCAGCGTCAGGATGCTGGGCGTCGATAGCAGATTAGCGTAGGAACTCGTTGCCAGCGCCCGAACAATTGCGCCGAACGAGAAGTCGCCGCGATCGATGCGCGCTACGGCGACGGTGGGGCTCGAGATGGAGGTGAGGCCCGACAGCACATCGATGGTGCCGTCATCTCCGATGAGGTCGCCGAGCAAACTGGAGATGACGCCATCCAGGGTCGTGCTGATAAGAGGCGATGTCTTGCCGGACTCGTCTGCTGCCGCCATTTCCACACCGATGTCCGAGTCTTCAGAGATCGAGATCTCCACGATGGCCGCTTCAATGAGCACCTGGGTGCGGCGTACGTCGAGGCCGTCGAGAATCACAAGAATCTCGCTCATGGTGCTCGGGTCGGCACGCACGATGATGGCGTTGAGCGACTCGTCTGCTTGAATGGTCGAGCGGCGGGTGGTGCCCTCCTGACTAGCGCCCGGTTGATCCACGAGCACGGCGTTGAGGATCTCGGCGGTCTTGATGGCATCTGCGTGCTTTAGGTAGATAACCTGGGTGGATCCGGTGGTGGTCGCGGGTTGGTCGAGCTTCTCGATGATCTTCAGAACCGCGGCAATGGGACGCGGCTTGCCTTTCAGCACGAGCGAGTTGTTGCGTTCGTTCGCGATAATCTGAATGCGCTGGGGCCCCTGAGCGTTGCGTCCCATCTGATCGGGTGCAACCTTTTCCAGCAATGCAACCACAGTTCCAACCCAGGCTTCTTTCAGCGGCACCACCACGATGTCTTCTTCATCTGCAACATCGATCAGCTCGATCATTCGGATGAGCCTGAGAATGTTGTCCGCGTGGTCGCTGATGATTACGACGTTGGGTACTGCAACCGCGGCGATGTGACCGTATTGCGGAATCAGCGGCCGCAGGATCTTGACCAGTTCGGCAGATGCGACGTATTGCGCGGCAACCACCCGGGTGACGAGCTCTTCGGGCGCTACCTCGGCGAGTTCACCGCGCACCCCCGGGGTTTGCTTGCCGGTCGCGTTTTGCTGGATTCGAATGACGTCACCCGACGGCGTGGCGGTAAAGTTGTGAACGCGTAACACGGAGAGAAACAGCGCATAGATCGCATCCACATTCATGCTGGTGCTGGAGATTACGGTGACGTTTCCCTTTAGCCGTGGGTCGATGACGAAGGTTTTGCCGGTGATGGCGGCGACTTGAGCAACAAACTCATGGATGTCCGCGTTCTTGATGTTGATCTTCCAGCTCTGCTCCTGAGCGAAGACGACAGGTGACCACAGCAACGCAACGCAAACCATCGAGCGCAGAACGACAGTCGTGGAGGTATTGCTTTTCATCTTTTGTTGTTATCGAACTCTTAGCGTAGCGATGCTGTCACAAAGAAGCGCCGCGTCCCCCGCTGTATTTCCAGCCGTGCTGACCCCTGTGCCAGCACATTGTCGATCTCCATCTTATCCAGGCTGATGTCGCCCACGAGGCGTCCGTTTATGGACAAAATCACGTCGCCAGGCTGCAGGCCAGTTTGACTGAGGTAGGGTGAGTCGGCAAGGTTGCCCAGGCGGTATCCGGACGACGCCCCTTTGGTTACCGGGGTGATGCCAAGCCCCGACAGCGCAGCTTCGGGATCGTCGTCGATGAGCTTGCGATAGGCAGAAACGAAATCACTCGCATTCGCGGCGCGTGGGGATCCGCCTGTGTGACGCGGCGTTCCGAAATCAGCGTCAAAATTGTAGTGGCGAGCGTGCCTCGCCGGCGAATCCATGTCGCCTGCGCCCAGGGCGCGGTCCACGTCGAACTCGGCGATCAGTTGGTCGGCCGGCTCTGGAAACGTGAGCGTTTCCCGTACGCCGGCTCTACGCAACACGATGTGGTCGGTGTGCACTTCCACCAACTTGGCGTTGCCTGGTAGCGTTTGACCGATCGCGTACAAAATGCCCGGCTTGCCCTTCTGGGCGACGATGGCGGCCGAATCCGCTGAAACCTCTGCGACGAAGACGCCCTGCAATTCAAGCGGCAGGCGGGTTTCCATGGCTGCCGCCGTGGACTCGACCGCGTTGTTGGTTGCATCGGCCAGGCCGAACAGGTTGCGCGAGAGAATGTCGTTAATGCTGGTATCTCGTGAGCGGGCCTCGGTGGTGATGGCCTGGCCCTGAATGGCGGGATCGCTCTGGGGAGGGGAGACAAAATACAAAACGCTGTTGGCCAGGGTGTAGGCGATGAAGCCAACCACCAACCAGCGCGCGGGTTCCACAAGTCGAGCGCTAATACTGTTCAGAAATATGCGCATATATTCGGGCTAACTTATTGATCCTAAAAGACTTGTTCTTCAACCTCTAGCACTACGGCGTGATCGGGGTCGGAGCCCGGCCACGGGTTGTCGAGCATTTTCGTCAACAGCTTGGTAATTCCAATCTTTGCAAAGCCGTTGTCCAGCAGTTCCGCCTTGATCAGCGGAGTTTGACCGTTCTGCTCAAACACCGTCGCCTCCGCGCCTTCACCAAGGTATGCGACCAATGGAGGCAAATCGCTCGTCCAAGACCGCCCTGAAAGTATGTACCTCACCGGACCGCCGCTCCATGCTATCTGTCCGTCTGCGCTTTGGGCTACGCCGCCGCTCACGGTCAGTCCCGCGTCGGTCAGGCTGAGCTCACCCGAGATCATCATGTCATAAGGCGCCAGAAATCGGTTTACCAGGTCAGCCGAAACCTTACCCGACACCTGCAGCGCAAAGGCACCGTCGATTCCCACGTTTGCCGACCCCGTCAGCTTGTGTCCCATGTCCACAAGGGCGAAATCGTAACTCAGAGTGCCCCTGAGAACTGTGCTGGGCTTTACATCCCACTCGAGGGTGCCCAGAGGGCTTTCCTGCAGCAATATTTGACCGTGCCCGTGCCATATGGTGCCCGTCGGGTGGGTCAGGGTAACGCCGTCAATCTGGTCGAATGCGAGCCGCAACAGCCCAGCCGGGGCGAACGCCACGGCGAAACCCACAAACAACAAAATGCCCAATACTAGCGTTCTGCGCACGTTTCAGGTTAGCAACTGGACGAGGATTTCTTCATAGACGTCCGCTAGCGGCTGCAAGTCACCCACCGCCACCCGTTCGTTGACCTTGTGGATCGTCGCGTTGAGCGGGCCGAGCTCCACCACCTGACAGCCTGTTGGGGCAATGAACCGGCCATCTGAGGTGCCGCCGGAGGTGGAAGCATTGGTACCGATGCCGAGCACCTGGCTAATGGCGTCGGTAACGGCCCTCGTGAGCTGGCCTGGCGGCGTTACAAACGGCTCGCCGGACAGTGTCCACTCGAGCTCAAATTCGAGGTCATGCCGGTCCAGAATATCGACGATCTGCTGCTTGAGTTTCTCGGAGGTCTGTTCGGTGTTGAAGCGCAGGTTGAAATCCACGCTTAGAAGACCCGGGATGACGTTGGTTGCACCGGTGCCAGCCTGGATGTTCGAAATCTGCAAACCCGTGGGTGGAAAGCTGTTGTTGCCATTGTCCCACTGGGTTTGGGTGAGCTCCAGTAGAGCCGGGCCGAACGCGTGCACCGGATTGCTGCCAAGCTCTGGATATGCCACATGTCCCTGGATGCCGATCACCCTCAGATGAGCGTTGAGCGAGCCACGCCGTCCCACGCGGATGGTGTCGCCGAGCTCAACACTCGAAGAGGGTTCACCAACGACGCAGTAGTCCAACGCCAGATTCTGCTGGCCCAGGTACTGCATCACCCGACGTGTCCCATCCACGGCCGCGCCTTCTTCGTCGCTGGTGATCAGATAGCCTATGCGACCGGCATGGTCGGGATGATTTGCGATGAATTGTTCGGTCGCTATGATCATGGCCGCGAGGCTCGATTTCATGTCGGCCGCACCGCGCCCGTACAGGAACCCGTCGATCAGCGTCGGTTCGAACGGCGGGCTCGACCAAGCGTCCTCGGGGCCTGGGGGCACCACATCGGTATGACCGGCGAACACCATGAGGGGGCCGTCCTGCCCACGAACCGCCCACAGGTTGCTGACCTGGCCGAAACTAAGCGAATCGACAGCAAAGCCCATCCGCGCCAGACGTTCGCCCAGGAGCGTCTGACACCCTGCGTCGTCCGGCGTCACACTTGCGCGGCGAATCAGGTCGCAGGCGAGTGCCAGGACCGGGTTGTGGGTGCCATCGGTCAACACTGCACAAGAGTTTCCGTTTAGTTGTGAGCGTGCAGCTGATCGTTCAGCTCGATGGCTTTGCGGTTGCTGCGACACTCGATGCGCCCACTCAGACCGTTGCGGATGAACAGCATGTCCGATCCGCCGGCGAGTTCCCGTGCCTTGACGTTTTTCACCAGCTTACCGGACTCATCGAGCAGGCTCACAGGGGTGCCCGCGGTGATATACAGTCCGGCTTCGATCGTGCAGCGGTCGCCCAGTGGGATACCCGTGCCGGCGTTGGCGCCCACCAGACAATGTTGCCCGATGGTGATGGTTATCTCGCCGCCGCCCGACAGCGTACCCATGGTGCTCGCGCTGCCGCCAAGGTCCGAATGCTTGCCCAGAACGACGCCCTGAGAAATCCGGCCTTCCACCATGTTGGGCCCCAGCGCCCCGGCGTTGAAGTTGATCTGTCCTTCGGGCATCACCGTTGTACCTTCGCCCAGATACGCTCCCAGGCGGATGCGGCTGGCGTCCGCGATGCGTACGCCGCTCGGAACGACATAGTTGGTCATCCGCGGAAACTTATCGACTGCGAGGACCTCGAGATGGGTACCATGGATTCGGGCCTCTAACTGCGCGCCGACGAGTTCGTTCGGATCTAGCGGGCCTCGATCCGTCCAAGCGACATTCGGCAGATGCGCGAAGATCCCGTCGAGATTCAGAGTGTTCGGCAAAGCCAGCCGGTGCGAGAGCAGGTGCAGCTTCAGATACGCCTCTGCCGTGGACTCGATGGCGGTATCGTCCTGCAGCAGGATGGCAGTCAACGGCGCGTCCGCTTCGGCCAGGATGCTCAGCAATTGTCTATGAGATTCATCGTCAATGCAGGCACCCAGCTCCATCGCGAGGTTCGCGTCAACATCGTGGGCACCGGCGGCGAAGATTGTGGCGATGGCGGCGCTCAGTTTCGCATCGGGGGCTTTGATCGGGACCGGGAAGAAGAAGTCCAGCGGGTTGCCCAGGGCATTGCGGTGCACGGTTCCGATCGCAAAAGCAAATACTTCCGACATCTGGCGTATCCTCTCGAGCAATCCGCTGAAAACGGGCCGGCTAAGCTACCACAACGTCGGTCTCAGCGTTAGCGACGGCCCAGCCAGTCAACCATGCGTTGTGCCGCGGCGATACAGTCTGGCTCCGGCGCAACCCAGGCAACCCGCACGTGGTTGGCACCCGGATTCACCGTGCCGGCTGTGCGTCCGAGAAAGGAGCCTGGCAGCACGGTGATGTTGCACTCGGCATATAGCGAGCGGGCAAACGTCTGGTCGTCTACGCCGACATGCAGCCAGTGGTAGAACCCGCCGTCCGGATCCTCCACCTCCAACTGCGTGCGCAGAATGGGTGTAACGGCGGCGAATTTCTTACGATATGAGGCCCGGTTTGCCACCACGTGGTCCTCGTCTAGCCAGGCGGCCGCGCTCGCCCGCTGGGTGTGTGCGGGCAGCGCACAGCCCTGATAGGTACGATACTTGAAATATTCACCGAGCACGGCCGCGTCGCCGGCGACAAAGCCCGAGCGCAGGCCTGGGAGGTTGGATCGCTTTGATAGGCTGTGGAACACCACGCAGCGCTGGAAGTCGGCTCGGCCGAGCTGCCCGGCGGCTTGCAAGAGGCCGACTGGGGGCTCGGCGTCGTTCAGATAGATCTCCGAATAGCACTCGTCGGCAGCGAGCAGGAAGTCGAAACGCTCGGCCTGGGTCAGCAGCCAACCAAGGGTCTCTGCGCTGAGAGTTCGACCGGTCGGGTTGCCGGGCGAGCACAGATAAATGATTTCGCAGCGCTCCCACACAGCGTCGGGAATTGCCTCGTAATCGGGTTGGTAGTGGTTGTCACGGTCGCAATTCACATAGTAGGGCCTTGCGTTGCCAAGCAATGCTGCGCCTTCGTAGATCTGATAGAAGGGGTTGGGAAGCATCGCAAGCGCTTCGGACTTACCACTCAAGACTGCCTGACCGAACGAAAACAGCGCTTCGCGGGTACCGGCCACCGGTAGCACCTGGGTTTCCGGGTCCACAACTGCGCCGAAACGTCGCGCGATCCACTGCGCGATGGCCTCTCGTAGCCCGATGTCGCCGCGGGTAGCGGGGTAGGTGGCAAGATCCGCCCGCAGCTGCTCGGATTCGCTCAGCATCTCCACGATAAACGCCGGTGGTTGATGCTTCGGTTCGCCAATAGACAACGAGACGTGCTCGAATGCCGGATTTCCCACCACGCCATGTTTCATCGCGGCGATTCGCTCGAAGGGATATCGATGCAGTTTGTCCAGGTTGGGGTTCATGACGATCTGTTGAAGCAATCGACGTTCAAAGCTCGACGGCGATCTGTCGGTCCAGGCGTTGGCGAATGGTGTTCTCCAGCAGATATATGGCCTCCTGGTCGCTGATGGGGCGTCCGTCGCTCCCGACGATGTCAAAAACGTCCTCCACGCGTTCGCCGAGCGTGGCGATCCGTGCGCTCAGCACCGCCAGGTTGAGCTCGGCAAACAGTAGGCCAATGGTGGCCAGCAATCCGGGCCGATCCGAAGCAATGATGGTGAGTTCCGAGTGCCGCGAACCTGCCGGCGTGGTGAGCTTGACGTCGGTCGGTCGAGTGAACTGACGCAACTGACGGGGCACCTGCCTGCGTGCGACCCTTGAGACGTGTTCCGGGTTCCTGAGATTTTTAACCAGATGCGCAATAAGCTGCTTGCGTCGTTCCGGGTCCCGGGGCAGCGGAAGTCCGTGTTCGTCGAGGACGACGTAGGTGTTCAGGCACAGGCCGTCGGGGGACGTGTGAATGTTGGCGTCGAACACCGAAAGCTCGAGCTGGCTCAGCGCGATAACGCTGGCTGCGAACAAATTTGGCTGGTCTTTGGTGTAGAGAACAATTTCGGTCGCGCCCTCCGCGGAGACCTGACCTTTGAGATCCAGCAAGGACACCATCGGTCCCTCATCCACGTTGTGGGCCTGCAACAGCCTGGTGACCTCGGCGACCTGGCGTGGTGTGTGGCGCAGAAAGAACTCGTCGCTGGGGATTCTCCACAGCCGTTCGATCTCCAGGGTGTCCATTCCTTGCGCGTTGAGCTTGTCGATTGCGCTTTCCTTGCACGCACGCACGCTGGTCTGTTTGTCGATGGGGGATTCCAGGCCACGCCGCAACGCTTTTCGCGTCTCGCCGTAGAGCTGACGCAGGAGGGTCGCACGCCAGTTGTTCCATAGCGTGGGATTGGTCGCGTTGATGTCGGCGACGGTCAGAGCGTAGAGATAGTCCAGTCGCATTTCCGATTTCACGACAGATGCGAATTCGTGAATGACCTCTGGATCGTAAATGTCCTTTCGCTGGGCGGTGGCTGACATCAGCAGATGCTCGCGTACCAGCCAGGCGACGAGTTCCGTGTCGTCGCGGTTCAATCCGTGTCGGCGGCAGAAGGCCGCCGCGTCAGCAGCCCCGAGCTCGGAATGATTGCCTCCGCGCCCCTTGCCGAGATCGTGGTACAACCCGGCGACATACAGCAGCTCGATCTTGGGAATGCTCTTCACGCAGTGGCACGCGACCGGAAAATGCTCTTCGCTGCTGCGATAATGAAACCGCCGCATGTGGCGGATCACCATCATGGTATGGGCATCGACGGTGTAGATGTGGAACAGGTCGTGCTGCATCTGGCCCACGATCTCGCCGTACTCGGGCAGATAGCGCGCCAGAACCCCGTAACGCCGCATGCGGGTAAGCTGGGAAACGAGCGTATAGGGGGCTTTCAACAGGTCCATGAACAGCTTGTTGTTCGCGCGATCGCTGCGAAAATCATCATCGATGAGTGAGAGGTGCTTGCGGATAAGCCTGATCGTTTGTGCTCGGACTCCGAATATGTCACGCCGATTCGCCATGATGACGAAAATCTCGAGCATGGCGCTGGGCGTTCGGGCGAACACCTGCTCATTGCAGGCCTCGATGTAGTCGTTGCGGATCTGGAAGCGCTCGTTGATGGGCTCGATCTTGGGTCGTTCTTTGCTGCGAAGAATGGCCTCGTCGAAGTGCTGCAACAGAATGTCGTTGACCTCGCGCAGCTCCAGTACATGACGGTAGTAGAGGTGCATGAAGCGTTCCACGCCCAGGCGTGCGCTGGTGTCGGCAAATCCCAGCTTCTGTGCCAGCGTCCGTTGATGCTCGAATTGCAGATGGTCTTCTTTGCGATTGGTCACCAGGTGCAGGCCGAAGCGAATCCACCACAGATAGCGCCGCCCTTCGTCGAGCCGCTCGCGCTCCAGCGCCGTGAGCATGCCGAGGCGTTGCAGCGCGGCGAGGTCGGTGGTGCCGAATTTGCGTTGACATACCCACATGGTCGTCTGCAGATCCCGCAACCCGCCGGGGGAGGCTTTCACATTCGGTTCGAGACCGTATTCCACGTTGTCGTATTGACGATGGCGCTGTTCCTGCTCGTCACGCTTGGCTTTGAAGAAAGCCTCGGCGGGCCACAGACGTGGTGATGCAAGCGTTTTGTCGGCCTGATGACGGAGTTCTTGCGACCCCAGCAGAAACCGCCTTTCGAAGATTGCCGTTGCTATCGTGATGTCCTGCTGCGCTTCGTGCTTGCACTCGCGCACGTTGCGCACGGCGTGACCAACGTCGAGATTCAGGTCATATAGGGTGTTGAGAAATTGGCTGATGGCCCCGCGGTGGGTAGTGGGTTGGCGGGCCACGAGGAGCAGGTCGATGTCGGAATAGGGGAACTGCTCGCCACGCCCGTAACCTCCCACGGCGAACAGAGCTATATCCCGTTGCGCCTTGGGGGTCATGTGGCGATCCCACACGTCCCTGAGCAGGTCGTCGAAGAAAGCGGAGCGTTCTGCGATCAGGACGTCGACATTGGCGCGGTCCCAGTAGCGGCTGGCTAGATCCTCGTCGAGTGCGACCAGCCGCGCTTTGAGCGCCTCGACGAAGGGATCGGCGCCACCGCCGATGCGTCGCACGGGGCCGGCTGTCGAGGTTTTAGTCGTCAAACGATTCTTCAGAGCGTCTGGTGAGCACCTCCGCGCCAGTGGCGGTGACCAAAATGGTGTGTTCCCATTGTGCGGAGAGCTTGTGGTCCTTGGTCACTACGGTCCATTGGTCGGGGAGAATCTTGATGTGGCGTTTACCGGCGTTGATCATCGGCTCAATGGTGAAGGTCATGCCTTCTTCCAGGGTTAAACCGCTATTCGGGCGCCCATAGTGCACGACCTGGGGTTCATCATGGAAGATACGGCCGATCCCGTGGCCGCAGAATTCGCGAACCACAGAGAAATTGTGCGCTTCGGCGTGGATCTGAATAGCGTAGCCGATGTCGCCGAGCGTGGCGCCCGCGCGGACAGTTTCAATACCCCGGTAGAGACACTCCTGTGTAACGCGCACCAGCCGTTCAGCCAGCACGCTGGGCTTTCCGACGATGAACATCTTGCTGCTATCGCCATGGAACCCGTCCTTGATGACGGTGATGTCGATGTTGATGATATCGCCGTTTTTCAACGTCTTCGTTGCCGTCGGAATGCCGTGGCAGACCACATGATTCACCGAGGTGCAGATGGATTTGGGAAACGCCGGTTGGCCGGGTCCGTTGCTGTAGTTCAACGGTGCGGGCACGCAGTCGATTGGGCCGACTATGTAGTCGTGACAGATCTGATCCAGCGCCTGGGTGGTGACGCCTGGCTCGACGTGCTCCCCGATCATGTCGAGCACCTCGGCGGCCAACCGCCCGGCAGTACGCATCCTGTCGATCTCTTCCGCGTTTTCGACCCTTGCGGCCATGGACTACCCTTATTGCCGTGATTGTTAGCAAACCAACGGCGAAGTTTAAGCGGTAAACGGTTTGTGTTATAAAGCGCGCCGCTTACGAGCAATGAGCGATGCCGACTCTTACTATAGCCGGTGGTGGCCCACGCTCGCTGAATTAACTGAAAACGACTCACGTCACTCGTCACATGCTTTCGGGTGCCCGGGCGTCTTGACCGGCGCTGCGGGTTGATGCATGGGGGTGGCGGAGGCTCAACCCGGAGTATATAGCCATGAACATCAGCATGCGCGACATGTTGGCCGCCGGTGTGCATTTTGGCCACCAAACCCGCTTCTGGAATCCCAAGATGGCACCGTTCATCTTCGGTTCCCGCAACAAAATCCACATTATCAATCTCGAAAAGACGATGCCGGCCTTCAATGCGGCATTGATCGAGTTGCGAAACCTTGCCAGCCGAGGCAACAAGATTCTCTTCGTAGGGACCAAGCGCGCCGCTGCCAAGGTCATCAGGGAGCAGGCGCTGCGCGTCGGGATGCCATTCGTCGACCAGCGCTGGCTCGGCGGAATGTTGACCAACTACAAGACCATTCGTCAGTCCATCAAACGCCTGAAGGAGCTGGAGATACAGGCCGATGATGGTACGTTCGAGATGCTCACCAAAAAGGAAGCGCTGCAGAAACGCCGCCTGATGGAGAAACTCGAGCGAAGTCTGGGTGGCATCAAAGACATGGGTGGTCTACCCGACGCCATCTTCGTCATCGACGTTATGCGCGAGCACATCGCGATCAGTGAGGCTAGAAAACTGGGAATTCCGGTGTTTGGCGTGGTGGACACGAACAGCGACCCCGATGGCGTGGACTGGGTGATTCCTGGCAACGACGATGCCATCCGCGCCATTCGCCTTTACGTAACGACCGTGGCGGACGCGATTCAGGAAGGCAAAGACAATCGGGCCGGAGATGTACGCCCGGGCGAGTTCGTGGAGGTGGAAGCCGAACCGGTTGCCAGCGATGCTACCGCGGTTGCCGCAGAGCCTGCGCCGGTGGCGGTAGCAACTACGCCTGGCGGCGGCGACCCTGACACGGGCGACCAGATCAAGGCCGTCTCTGAGCCGGAGCCGGATTCCGACGGCAAGCCAGCGGAGGCATAGTCATGGCGGTTACGGCGGCGATGGTCAAGGAGCTCCGGGAGCGAACCGGGCTTGGCATTTTGGACTGCAAGGTCGCACTCACCGAAGCCGATGGTGATATAGAACTTGCGATTGACGGGCTGCGTAAGCGCAGCGCGCTTAAAGCTGCGAAGAAAGCAGGCCGCACGACGGCCAATGGTCTCCTGGGCGTAAAGGTGGCCGATGACGGCTCGCGCGGCGCCATGGTCGAGATCAACATCGAAACCGACTTTGCGGCCAAAAACGACAAATTTATCGGCTTTGTTGCCACCGTTCTCGATGCAGTGTATGCGAGCGACAGTGCGGACGTGGAAACCGTGGTCACCGACGAGGTCGAGTCGTTGCGTGAGGCGCTGGTGCAGGAAATTGGCGAGAATATCAACGTTCGTCGCGCAGCGGTCATTGGCGACGGCGATGGATTTGTCACCAGCTACTTACACGGCGACAACCGCAAGGCAGTCCTGATCGAGCTATCGGGGCGCAACGAAAAACTGGGCCGGGATCTCGCCATGCACATCACGGCCATCAGTCCCATGGTGGTGGAAGCATCGCAGGTGCCGGCCGACTTGCTGACCAGGGAACGTGAGATTTTCATGGCGCAAGCTCGCGACAGCGGCAAGCCTGCCGAGATCATTAAGAAAATGGTCGAGGGTAAGATGCGCAAGTTCCTCGCAGAAGTGAGCCTGGTGGATCAGCCATTCGTCAAAGATGGCGATACGAAAGTCGGTAAGCTTCTGGCAGATGCCCAGCTTTCCTGTCGTGGCTTCGTCAGATTCGAAGTCGGCGAAGGCATCGAGGTCAAGGAGTTGGATTTTGCTGCGGAAGTCGCAGCGCAGGTCAAGGGCGCACAATAGCGTCTGATCAGACAGGGCTTCGCACAGTGCGGCGTGTGTTACTCAAGCTAAGCGGAGAGGCCCTGGCCGGAGAGGCTGGGTTCGGTATCGACCCCGGGATCGTGCGCCGGATTTGCTTGGAGATCGCCGCTGCAATGGCTGGCGGGGTGCAGATCGGACTGGTTATTGGCGGTGGCAACCTGTTTCGCGGCGCAACCCTGCAATCGGCTGGCATGGACCGTGTCACCGGCGACCAGATGGGCATGCTTGCAACGGTCATGAACGGCTTGGCGTTTCGTGACATGCTGCGTGCCCAGGGACTTCCGGCCCAGGCGTTATCGGCAGTTGAAATAGCCGGCGTCGTCGCCAAATATGAACGTGACCTCGCTGTGCAATTGTTGGAAAGCGGATCCGTCGTACTTTTTGTTGCCGGTACCGGTAATCCATTCTTCACAACGGACACGGCCGCATGCTTGCGCGGCATCGAGATCGGCGCCGATGCGGTGCTCAAAGCGACCAAAGTCGATGGGGTTTACAGCGCCGACCCCATGCAGCACGCGGATGCCGAACGCTTCGAGGAGATCACATACGATGAAGTGCTCGCCCGGGGCCTGCAGGTAATGGACCAAACGGCCATCTGCCTTTGCCGGGACCAGGACATGCCCCTGGTAGTTTTCGACATAGGTGCCGCTGGCACGTTGACCCGGATTATCAACGGTGACAAGGTTGGCACTCGAATCGTCCCCGTTAGGCCGCAGCCATGATCGAAGAAATTAAAGCGGATGCCGATGAGCGAATGGGCAAATCGCTGGACGCTCTGCGCTCGACCCTGGGCAGGATCCGTACCGGACGGGCCAACCCGAGCCTGCTCGATGGCATCGAGGTGTCGTATTATGGCAATGACACTCCGCTGAATCAGGTGGCGTCGATCACCGTGGAAGATGCTCGCACGCTGGCCATTTCACCCTGGGAAAAGAGCTTGATTCCCGAGATCCAGAAAGCGCTACTGAAGAGTGATCTGGGCATCACGCCCTCTGCTACCAGCGATCTGATCAGGTTGCCGCTGCCCGCATTGACCGAAGAAAACCGCCGTGACCTCGCGCGACAGGCCAAACATGAGGCCGAGGGAGCACGAGTTGCCGTGCGCAACATCCGCCGCGACGCGATACACGACGTTCGTGAATTGCTGAAAGAAAAGGAAGTTGCCGAAGACGCCGGGCACAAAGCGGAGGAAGACATCCAGAAACTCACAGACGCGCGAATCGGCGAGATCGACTCAGTATTGGGAGCCAAAGAAGCCGATTTGATGGAAATTTAGTGCTCAAACCACCTCCATTCCAGGCATTGGTGCGTTAAGTAGAATGTCGGAACTTCCGCTGAAAACGCAGAAAATCGGGTTACGCGACCCGTCCGAAGGAGACGCCGTGCCCGGTCACGTGGCCATCATCATGGATGGCAATCATCGCTGGGCAAAAAACCGTCATCTGCCTGGTGCCGCAGGCCACCGTGCAGGCGCGCGTAATGTGCGGCTCGTAGCTGAGGCCTGTGCGGATCTTGGTGTCGCCTGTTTGACCCTGTTCGCGTTCAGCACCGAAAACTGGCGACGACCGCGGCGCGAGGTGAGTCTGCTCATGGACCTCATGCGCAGCGTCCTCGAAAACGATCTCGATGAGCTCGATCAACGCGGCGTTCGCCTGCAGGTCATCGGTGACAGGAGCCGCTTCCCGTCCGATCTACAGATGCACATGAATCGCGCGGAGGCACAGACCCGGGACAACGACCGCATGGCGCTGAGCATTGCGGCCAATTTCGGCGGCCGTTGGGATATCACCGAGGCAGCCCGTAAGCTTGCCGCTGACGTACAACGCGGCGAGGTGGACCCGACCGAAATAGACGAGGACCTGTTCGCGGGGTACCTGTCGCTGGGCCACCTGCCACCGCCGGACATCTGCATCCGTACCGGCGGTGACCATCGGGTCAGCAATTTTTTGCTCTGGGATTTCGCCTACACGGAACTTTACTTTACCGAAGCTTACTGGCCGGATTTTGACGCTGATTGCCTGACCGAGGCGTTCCGCTGGTTCGACGAGCGTAAACGCCGGTTTGGCCGTCGGCCATAGCAGGTGCTTCGCACCCGAATCATCACGGGTCTTGTCATTGCCCCGCTCGCCGTTGCTGCCATATACCTGCTGCCTTTGGGTTGGTATGCGCTGTTCTACTGGGTTGTCGCGGCGTTGGGGGCGTACGAATGGGCTGGGTTGATCGGCCTGGAGCGCATGGCTGGGCGGCTGGCATATGTTGCGCTGTTCGGATTGCTCGCGGGACTGACCTGGTGGTCATTGCAAGGCTGGTTCGCGGTCGGATTGTGGCTGGGCGCGGGTATGTGGCTGGTGGCTGCGGTCGGGGTGGTGTCTTACCCGCGAGGGTCCGCGCTGTTTGCCAATCCTTGGATTGCCGGCGTGATCGGGTTGATTATCGTACTGGCGGCGTGGATTGCGCTGATCGTGATTCGCGCCGAGCCGGGCGGCAACGGCGCAAACTGGCTGTTGTGGCTGCTGTTGCTCGTCTGGGGAGCCGATATTGGCGCCTATTTCGCGGGACATCAGTTTGGTCGACGCAAGCTTGCGAGCGCCGTGAGCCCGGGTAAGACCTGGGAAGGCGCGGCGGGCGGACTCATGTTGAGCTTGGTTGTGTGTGGCGTCAGCCTCATGGTCTTGGAATACTCGGCCTGGTGGCTGGCCATCATAGTCGGATTGGCAGTGGTCTCGGTGGTGGGCGACCTTTTCGAAAGCATCCTCAAGCGGGTTCGTGGCGTAAAGGACTCGGGCAATCTTCTTCCTGGCCACGGCGGCATGCTCGACCGGATCGACTCGGTGCTCGCGGTGCTTCCGATATTCGCGTTGATTCTGACCCGTTGAAACCCGCGTAGGCGGTGAATATCGAGGCCTTCGGCATGGCCGGGTGTGTGGATAAATTCGCTGTGTGAATTACGCTCAAGGTTGCTTTATGATTCGCTGCGCGAAAATCCCGTTCAGGTGAAGTTCATCGGGGCCACTGTAATTGGGATCGCAGCAATAAGGCCGAACCCCCGACGATAGCTGGGGTCATAGGGTCTTATGGCCTTCGTGCAATAACGGGTGTTCGCAAGTCGACTATGGATTTTCTGCAATATCCCCTGGCGCTGATCGTGACCCTGGGCGTGCTGGTCACGTTTCACGAGCTTGGCCATTTCGTGATCGCCCGCTGGTCGGGGGTCACGGTAGTACGCTTTTCCGTAGGTTTTGGCAAACCCGTCTGGTCCCGGCGCGACAAGCATGGAACGGAGTTTGCTCTGGGTTATATCCCGCTTGGCGGCTATGTGCGCATGCTCGACGAGCATGAACCCGGCGCAATCGCTTATGATCGGCAGGTCGGGGATGTGTCCTACAATCAACTCGCAGTGTGGTGGCGCATCGCCATCGCCTTCGGTGGGCCGCTGGCCAACTTTCTCCTCGCCATCATCGTGTATTGGATTCTCTTCGTCGTTGGTGCAACGAGCTACGCGCCAATGCTGGGCGAGGTGGGAGCGCAATCGCCGCTCGGCCGAGCCGGGCTCGTCGCCAATGAAGAGGTGGTCGCGGTCGATGGCGCTCCAACCGCGACCTGGCAGGACGTCAACATGGCCCTTGCTGCGCGGCTCGGCGATACCGGCAGCATCGAGTTCACCACCCAGCGACCAGGCTCTGCCCTCCGACGCATCAGCGATGTGTCTATCAGTCGATGGCACACGGGCGTGGATGAGCCGGATCTGTTCGGCTCGCTCGGAATCAAACCGGCGCTGCCGGCCATCATTGCTCGGGTGCTGCCCGATAGCCCTGCCGCACGGGCAGGCTTTCACGCCTGGGATCGAGTCGAGAGCGTGGACGGTGAGCCGATAACGGGCTGGAACACCTGGGTGGATCTGATTCGGAGCGCGCCGGGTCGTTCGCTTAGCGTGCGGGTGGACCGGGGTGGACTCCTGATCGATGTTTCGGTGGTCCCGGAAGTCCGCACGGCGGACGATGGCAGCGAATCAGGCTATCTCGGCGTAGGTGCCCACATCAACGAAGTCAGGTACGGACCTTTCGCAGCGGTACCCAAGAGCCTGGCCGAAACCTGGAACAAGACGTTGTTGACGCTCAACTTACTCAAAAAGATGCTGACGGGCCAGGTTTCCATTAAAAATCTCAGCGGGCCGATTACGATTGCCAAGGTAGCCGGCGACTCTGCGCGTTCCGGCTGGCGGTATTTCTTAAGTCTGCTTGCACTTCTGAGCATCTCCCTGGGGGTACTGAACCTGCTGCCTATTCCAATTCTGGACGGTGGCCACATCATGTTCTGTACCGCTGAGGCCTTGATCGGCAAGCCGGTGTCGGAGCGGGTCCAAGCTGTGGGAACGCAGATCGGTTTGTTCATGATTGCAAGCCTGATGTTCCTGGCGATCTACAATGATATCTCGAGGCTGTTCTAACAAGATGTTGCAGCGAACTATCAGACGTAGCTTGGCACTGTTGCTCGTCTTGTTTGTGGGCGTAGCTCACGCTGAGGTGTTCACGATTTCCGACATTCGGCTTCAGGGCCTGCAGCGTGTCTCGGCCGGAACGGTCTTCAACCTTCTTCCGGTCAATGTCGGCGACAGCGTCGATGAAGTCGGCGTTCGTCAGCTAATGCGGCTCCTGTTCCGGTCCGGCTTCTTCAACGACATCCGAATGGCCAGAGACGGCGATATTCTGGTGATCACCGTTGAAGAGCGCCCCGCTATCGAGAGTATTGAGATCGAGGGTAACAAGGCCATCAAAACCGAAGCGTTGCTCGAAGGTCTTGGACAGCAGGGTCTGCGGGAGGGAGAGATCTTCAAGCAGGCAACATTGGAGCGCGTGGGCCTGGAGCTGGAGCGCCAGTATGTCTCCCAGGGGCGCTATGGTGCAGCCATCGAGACCAAGGTCGAAGACCTGCCTAGAAACAGGGTAGCCGTCAGCATTGTGATCGAGGAGGGAAAAACCTCGGGCATCCGCCACATCAACATCGTAGGCGCACAAGTCTATGCCCAGGAAGAGCTGCTCGATCAGATGGAACTGCAGCATCCAAGCCTGACCTCGTTTTACAAAAACGATGATAAATATGCTCGCGAGAAACTCACCGCCGACCTGGAAACGCTTGAATCGTATTACCGAGACAGGGGTTACGTGGAGTTTCAAATCAGCTCCACACAGGTAAGCATCACGCCCGACCGGCAACAGGTATACATTACCATCAACGTTGATGAAGGCGAGAAGTATACCGTCGACAAGGTAAGCCTCATCGGCGAGCTCAGTGATGTGCGCCCCGAAGATCTGGAGCGTTTGTTCGTCGTTGCGGAAGGGCAGGTTTTTTCTCAGGCACGGGTGACGGCGACCGAAGAACGATTAGAGCAGGCGCTCGGCAACTCCGGCTATACTTTTGCAACCGCAACCGGGGTACCCCGAGTGAGCGAAGATGGCACGGTTGAGGTCGTGTTCAACGTCGATTCCGGGAAGCGTGCGTACGTTCGCCGCATTGTTTTTACTGGTAACAAGGTTACCCAAGACGATGTGATGCGAAGAGAGATGCGCCAGATGGAAGGTGGCTGGGCGTCTACGGCAAAGATTGATCTTTCCAAGGTGCGTCTGCAGCGTCTTGGGTATTTCAAAGGGGTCAGTGTAGAGACGCCCGAAGTCGCCGGAACGGACGACCAGATCGACATAGAGTTCACCGTTGAAGAACAACCTTCGGGTAGCATTTCCGCCACCTTGGGATACGCACAAGGCACGGGCCTCATTCTCGGTGGCAACTACCAGGAGAGCAACGTCCTCGGTACCGGTAACAGTCTTGGGTTTGGGGTCAGCTTTTCGGACTTCCAACAGTCGGCAAACTTCAACTACTTCAATCCCTACTACACGATCGATGGGATCAGTCGCGGCTACAATCTGTTCGCCCGGAGGCTGGATTTCGACAAACGAAACATAGCGCGATTCACCACAGATTCGTACGGCGGTGGTTTGAATTTCGGCTTTCCGATTGGCGAAACGCAACGGATCAACTTTGGTTTGACAGTCGAGTACACCGACATCACTGAGGGACAGTTTCCGGCTCAGGAAATTTCCGAATTCATTGACAAGAACGGCAATACAGCGCTCAACTACAAGCTCAACCTGTCCTGGTCAAGCTCCAGTCTGAACCGTGGATTGTTCCCTACCCGCGGCCGCTCGCAGTCTATGGCGTTCGAGATGAGCGTGCCTGGCAGTGACCTTGAGTTTTACAAAGTTGTCTATAACGGCCAGATTTACTTCCCGCTTTGGCGCAGCTGGACCCTCCGGGTCCGTACGGAATTGGGCTATGGCGGAGGCTATGCGAACACGGAAGCGCTGCCTTTCTATGAGCATTTCTTTTCCGGGGGATTCGGTTCGGTACGCGGGTTCCAGAACAGCACGCTCGGGCCGCGCACTACGCCGGCCGATAACGATCCTTTCTTTGAGCCGGAGGGTGATCCCTTTGGTGGCAACATGCTGGTAGAGGCGAGCTTGGAGCTGATTTTCCCCTTGCCGTTCGTTGAGGACAGCCGGCAGTTCCGGCCGGTCATCTTTTTCGACGCAGGCAACGTCTTCAACACCAATTGCCCGGACGTCAGCGTAAACTGCTTTGACTTCGATTTTGATCAGATACGGTACTCCACCGGCATCGGGATTACGTGGCTCACCGGTATGGGTCCGATGACATTCAGTTTTTCCAAGGCGTTAAATGCCCGGGATCTGGACGAAACAGAAGGTTTTCAGTTTGAGCTGGGCCGCACGTTCTGAGGTAGAATGCCCGGCCACATTCCGAAGGTAGAGGCGTCGATGGGTCGGCGCATCAAGCAAGATGATAGAGCCGTGGAACAAGCGGCCACAAAGAGAATCACTGAGGAGATGTGTTGTGATCAGGAAGTTGGCCATTTGGTCTTTGTTTCTACTCACGCTGGGTGCAGGAGTTGCTTCAGCGGATCTGAAAATTGCTGTGCTTGACACTCAACGGGCGCTGGTCGAAAGCGAAGAAGCTAAAATATTGCTGAAGCACGCACAGGAGGAGCTGCAAAAAGAGGAGGACGACGTCAGATCGCTCGGCGAAGAGATTCTGGCTTTGCAGGAAAAGCTGAAGAAGGACGGCGAAGTGATGAGCGCCATCGAGCAGCGCAGGATGACGAAGGATATCGAAGACAAGCAAATCGACTACCAGTTTCTCGTGAACAAGCTGCAGAAACAAGTGAACGATCGCCGTCAGGAGCTTTTGCAGCAGATGGTCCCGAAGATCGACAAGGTGTTAAAGGATCTCATCGAGATTGAAGGCTACGACATGATCATGGAGCGAGGTAATCTGCGTTACGTTAACACCAAACATGACATCACACGTAAGGTTACCGAGAGGCTGAACGAGAACCGCGAGAAGCTGAGCGACAACCGCCAGTAGCCCAGTGAGCGAGTCATCCTTCACGCTCGGGGAACTCGCTGATCACGTTCAAGCCCGCCTGGTTGGCGATGCAGACATCGTCATCCGCGGGCCGGGGAGTCTAACAACGGCGCAAGCCGGAGACGTCAGCCATCTCTCGAGCCCTGCATATCGAAAGTACCTCACCGACACTAAGGCCTCCGCCGTCATCCTCACGCAGGCGGATCTGGAAGGCTGGAACGGCAACGCACTGGTAGTCGCCAACCCGTATCTGGCATTTGCGCGCATCTCCCAACTGTTCGCTCGATTGCCGGAGCTGAGGGTGGGCGTGGATCCTAGTGCGCAAGTGCACCATAGCGCGGTGATCGATCCCGCCGCAGCGGTGGGTCCCGGCGTGTTCGTGGGCGCCGAGTCGAAAGTGGAATCTGGAGCACGGCTGTATGCGAACGCGGTGGTGGGCGAGCGATGCCACATCCAGGCCGATGCGTTGCTGATGCCGCACGCGGTGCTGTATGCAGACGTGTCGCTGGGTGCGCGCAGCATTGTTCACAGCGGCGCCGTGATCGGCGCGGATGGTTTTGGTTTCACGCCCGATGAGTACGGTCACCTGCAGCCAATCGCTCAGCTGGGCGGGGTAGCCGTCGGGGCGGATGTGAGCGTTGGCGCTGGCAGCACCATTGACCGCGGCACCATCGACGACACGATCATCGAAGATGGCGTGAAGATCGACAACCAGGTTCAGATCGGCCACAACTGCCACATCGGTGCGCACAGCATTATCTGCGGTTGTGTAGGCATCGCCGGAAGCGTGAAGATCGGCAAACACTGCGTTCTCGCCGGCGGTTGCGGCGTGGGTGGAGAAGGGCGGGTAGAGTTGGCCGACGGGGTGGTGCTGACCGCAGCCACGATTGTATTGTCCTCGATCAGTGAGCCTGGTATTTACTCGGGTGGGGTGTTACATAGCAGCACCGCTCAGTGGAAGCGCAACGTCTTGCGTTTTCATCGGCTCGACGAGCTGAACAGGCGCGTCGCCACCCTGGAGAGACGCCTGCGCGAGACTCATCCGGACGACGATGCATCAACGCTTTGAGTGGACGGCTCGTCAACAATCAGGCGTCAAGATCATTGCGGTCCTGGCTTCACAGGCGCGCGCCCCAAATAAGAGGCAGATGAGAGACAAATGAAAGACATAATCGAAATATTCGACCTGCTGCCTCACCGGTATCCGTTCTTGATGGTCGATCGGGTGCTGGAAATTGTTGCAGGTGAGCGCGTGCGGGGGTTTAAAAATGTCACCATCAACGAAGATTTCTTCAACGGTCACTTTCCTGGATACCCCGTGATGCCAGGCGTGCTGATTATCGAAGCCCTGGCGCAATTGTCCGGCGTGCTGGCATTCGTGACCAAGAATCGGCGTCCCACGGACGGCTACATGTACTTTCTTGCCGGAATGGATAAGGCGCGCTTCAAGCGACCGGTGGTGCCTGGTGACCGGCTGATGATGGAGAGCACCGCGCTGGCCGATCGGCTTGGCTTGTTGAAGTTTCATGCCCAGGCATTTGTAGACGACGAGCTTGTGTGTACCGCTGAAATAACTGTCATGGAACGGAAACTCTGACTTGATCGATCCGAGAGCTATCATCGACCCGAGCGTGAAGCTCGGGGAGAACGTTTCGATCGGGCCGTGGACCTTTATCGGCCCGGAGGTGGAAATTGGCGACGGCTGTCGGATCGCGCCTCACGTCATCGTCAAAGGCCCGACTCGGATCGGGCGCAACAACAACATCTTTCAGTTCGCCAGCGTCGGAGAGGACACCCCGGCCGTTGCGTATCATGGCGAGCCTACGACCCTTGTTGTAGGCGATAACAATGTCATTCGCGAGGGCGTCACGATCCATCGGGGCCTGCTTGAGGATCTAGGCACGACCATCATCGGGAACAACTGCCTATTCATGGCATACGTGCACGTAGGCCATGACTGCGTCGTTGGCGATCACGTGATCATGGCCAACAACGCATCGATCTCCGGACATGTGCAGGTGGGTGATCATGCTAATTTCGGTGGCTACAGCGGCGTTCCGCAGTTCCGCAAAATTGGCGCCTACAGCCACATCTCTGGTATGTCGTTGGTCCTCAAGGACGTACCCGCCTACATGACGGTCATGGGTAATCCTGCATCCGCCATTGGCCTGAATGTCGAAGGCATGCGCCGGCGGGGGTACTCCCAAGATGTGATCAAAACCCTGAAAGAGGCGCACAAGGTCGTTTATCGGCAGGGACGGACGATCCGGGAGGCATGTACGGCCTTAGAGTCGGTGGCCCGGGAGTGTTCAGAGGTCGCGATGTTCGTAGAATCGATTCGTGATTCCCGATGGGGCATCGTCCGGCCGCGGGTCCGGGGCAACTCCGCCGAGGGCCTTTGAGCATCGCGATAGGCATCGTTGCGGGTGAGGCATCGGGCGACTCTCTAGGCGCGGGTCTCATGGCTGCGTTGAAAAAGCGCTATCCGGACTGCAGCTTTACCGGTATCGGCGGCAACCGGATGCTCGAAGAAGGCCTGCACAGCCTCGTGTCAATGGATCGCCTGGCGATGAATGGTTTCGTAGACCCCATAAAGCGCCTGCCGGAGCTGGTGCGCATTTTGCGGTTGCTGGTCCGAACCTTCACCGAAAATCCGCCCCGGGTGTTCGTGGGCGTGGATTTCAACGTGTTCAACCTGCTTCTCGAGAGAATGTTGAAACGCCGCGACATTCCGACCGTGCATTATGTTAGTCCGTCCGTGTACGCGTGGCGGCGCAGACGCGTGCAGCGAATATCGCGATCGGCCGACATGCTGTTGACGCTGTACCCGTTCGAGCCGGCCTTATACGAAGCGGTGCCCGTTGAGGCGGTCTTTGTCGGCCATCCTCTTGCCGATCAGATCGCGCTGGACGCCGGCGGTGAGGAAGCCACCCGGCGCGCTCGCGCGACCCTGGGCGTGAACGCTGATGCTCGTTGCATTGCAATTCTTCCGGGTAGCCGAATGTCTGAGGTTCGTCTGCTGGCCGACATATTTCTGGGCGCCGCCGCCATCGTTGCCCGTGAACTGCCGATGTGCGTGTTTGTGGTGCCATGCCTGCGGCCGGAAATCGCTGCGTGGCTCGATGCGATTCTAGGCAAGTACCCTGGCCTGCAGGTCGTCACCTATGCGGGCGATGCGCGGCTGGCGCTAACAGCCTGCGAGGGAGCTCTCATCAAGTCCGGAACCGGCACGCTCGAAGCGATGCTGCTCGGTCGACCGATGGTGGTGAGTTACAAGCTTGGTGAACTCACCTATCAGCTCATTCGGCGGCTGCTTCGCACGCGCTTCATAGCCCTGCCGAATATTCTTGCCGGCGAAGAACTCGTTCCGGAATTGCTGCAACATGCGGCAACTCCGGAGGCGTTGGCGGAAAAAATGCTCGCGCAGCTGGACAAAGCGCGGCGTGAGCCAGAATACTTAGCGCGGTTTGCGGATCTGCATCGACAACTCAGCAAGGGAGCCGACGAGCGTGCAGCGGACGCAGTCGCGCGATGGTTGCATGTTGATCGGGAGGTTGATCGGCAAGATGGCTCGTAAAACAATTGCGGACTGTTGGCCGGGAGCGTATGCGGATTTTTGATGACCTCGCGCTGCCCAGACTCTGTGCCGGAGTGGATGAGGTTGGGCGCGGGCCGCTGGCAGGGCCCGTGGTCGCTGGCGCCGTTGTGCTCGATGCGCGGCGACCGATTTCAGGGCTTAAGGATTCCAAGCGACTTACCGCCTTGCAACGTGCGCGGCTGGCCGCGGAAATAAAACAACAAGCGCTCGCCTGGGCGCTGGGATGGGCCGACGTGGCGGAGATCGATCGTGTGAACATACTTCGCGCCAGCCATCTTGCGATGCAGCGAGCCGTGGCCGCCCTGGGGGTGGAGCCTGACATCATTCTGGTGGACGGCAATCTCCTGCCTGCGTTCGACAGACCCGCAGTCGCGGTTGTAAAGGGCGATACCCGGGTGCCCGAAATCAGTGCCGGCGCAATCATCGCGAAAGTCGATCGTGATCTCGAGATGATAGAGCTCGATTCGTGCTTTCCCGGATATGGATTTGCCAGGAACAAAGGCTACCCGACTGCGGAACATCGCGAGGCGCTCGGTCGACTTGGACCGTGTCCGTTGCATCGTTCGAGTTTTGCACCGGTCCGTGACGCGTTGAACGTAACCCCTGCCCACGAATCCTTCCTGTCAAGAGCTCCGTCGTGAGCGCAGTGATCAACACCGATGCGAGCGCGGTTGCCGATTTCGTTCATCTGCGCGTGCACAGCGAGTTCTCAATCGCCGATGGTCTGATCAAGGTTCGGCAGCTGGCCAGTGCCGTCCACGAGCTTGGCATGCCGGCCGTCGCGCTGACGGACAGGACCAATCTGTTCGGCTTGGTGAAGTTTTATCAAGCGTGCCTGGACGTGGGCATCAAACCGCTGATCGGCGCCGATCTGACCTATCGGCACGAGCACGGCGAGCCAGCGAGAATTGGTGTGTTGGCGATGAACCAGGACGGCTACCGAAGCCTCATCGCGCTGGTGTCCTCAGCTTATATCGATAGTGATGAGCGAGGCATTCTAAGTGCTGCGCAGATCTTCGCGTGCCAATCAGGGCTGCTGGTGTTGTCCGGTGGCCTGCATGGCGAGGTCGGTCAGGCGTTGATCAAGGATCACCGGGATCGGGCACTGGAGGTGGCGCGATGCTGGGCACGACATTTTCCGGGCCGCTACTATGTAGAGCTCACCCGTAACGGGCTAGACCAGGAGGAGGCTTATCTTAGCCGCGCCGTCGCATTGGCTGCGGAGCTTGAGCTCCCGGTGGTAGCCACGAACGATGTGTGCTTTATCGGCGAAGACGATTTCGAGGCCCACGAAACCCGGGTATGCATTCATGATGGGCGTACGCTGGATGATCCACGCCGGGAACGACGTTACCGCCCGTCCCAGCATCTGAAGAGCCGAGCCGACATGGCAAGGCTGTTCCGCGATCTGCCCGAGGCGCTCGCAAACACGGTGCAGATCGCGCGGCGCTGCAACGTGCAGCTCGAATTTGGGCAATACTATCTACCGAACTATCCAGTCCCTGCGGGTGATACCGTGGAAGAATTTCTCGAGCGCTGCGCCACGCAAGGTCTGGTTCGCCGGCTAGACTCGCTGCGCGAAAAAGGCGCACTTTCGCTGTCCGAGTCAGACTACCGCCAGCGGCTCGACTATGAGCTTGGTGTAATCAATCAGATGGGGTTCGGCGGATACTTTCTGATCGTCATGGAGTTCATTGGGTGGGCCCGGGAGAATGATATTCCCGTCGGCCCCGGGCGCGGCTCCGGGGCGGGGTCTCTCGTTGCGTATGCCTTGGGTATCACCGCTCTGGATCCGCTGGCCTATGTACTGTTGTTTGAACGTTTGCTCAACCCTGAGCGGCTTTCCATGCCGGATTTCGATATCGACTTCTGCATGGAAGGTCGCGACCGCGTGATCAACCATGTCTCGGAGCGCTATGGTCACAATGCGGTCAGTCAGATCATCACGTTCGGAACGATGGCCGCGAAGGCCGTGGTTCGTGATGTTGCCCGGGTTCAGGGCAAGCCGTACGGATTGGCAGACAAGCTATCCAAGCTCATCCCGTTCGAAGTTGGCATGACGCTGGAAAAGGCGGTCAGCCAGACCAGCGAGCTTGCTAAGTTCATTGCCGATAACGACGAAGTCGGCGAGATCATGGACATGGCGTATAAACTCGAGGGTATCGTGCGTGGCGTAGGCCGGCACGCCGGGGGCGTGGTCATCGCGCCCTCCGCGCTCACGGATTTCGTTCCTCTGTATGTCGACGACCAGGGTGGTGGGCCGATTTCCCAGTTCGACAAGGACGACGTCGAAAGTGCGGGCTTGGTCAAATTCGATTTTCTTGGTTTGAAGACGCTCACGATCATCGATTGGGCGGTAAAGGCCGTGAATGCGGAGCGTGGTGGGGACGCAGAGCCTCTGAGGATCGATGCTATCCCGCTCGATGACCCCGAAACCTTCGAGTTCCTGCGTGGTGCGGAAACTACCGGGATCTTTCAGCTGGAATCACGCGGCATGAAAGATCTCATCTGGCGCCTGCAGCCGGATTCGTTTAACGACATCATTGCGTTGGTTGCCTTGTTTCGTCCAGGACCGCTGCAGTCAGGCGCGGTCGACGATTACATCGCCCGCAAACACGGACGTGCCGCAATTACCTATCCGCATCCGAAGATGAGCACCGTTCTGGAAAATACCTATGGCGTCATGCTTTACCAGGAGCAGGTGATGCAGACTGCTCAGGTGCTGGCGGGATTCAGCCTGGGTCAGGCGGACCTGCTGCGTCGTGCCATGGGTAAGAAAAAGCCCGAGGAAATGGCCAACGTGCGCGAGCAGTTCGTCGACGGCGCAACCGAGCGTGGGGTCGATGCAGCGCTCAGCCAGCAGATCTTCGACCTCATGGAGAAGTTTTCCGGTTATGCGTTCAACAAATCCCACAGTGCGACCTACGCGCTGGTGTCTTTCCAGACCGCGTGGCTGAAGACTCACTATCCGGCGCAGTTCATGGCCGCAACTCTTTCTGCCGATATGCAGAACACCGATAAGGTAGTGACGCTGGTCGATGAGGTCCGGCGAATGGGATTGCCCCTCGGCCCGCCCAGCGTGAATCATAGCCAGTTTCGATTTTCAGCGCGGGACGGCAGCGTCGTCTATGGCCTAGGCGCGGTGCGTGGCGTCGGTGAGGGTCCCGTGGCAGCGCTTGTTGAGGCACGCGAAGCGCACGGTGCGTTTACCAGCCTTGCGGATTTCTGTCGCCGGGTGGATGCGAAGAAGGCTAATCGCCGGGTTCTGGAGGCGCTCATTCGCGCAGGTGCCATGGATGACGTTTATGCTGCCGACTCGGATAGCGAAGGAAGAGACATTGACGAAGTGCGTGCCCGACTGATGGCGGGTCTTGCCGATGCGCTGCACGGTGCTGGGCAGGCCGCGCGCGATAGCGCGTTGGGAATGTCCGACATGTTCGGGGGTATCGAAGAGGCGGGGCAGGTCCGTCGTCCTGAGTCGGTTCCCAAGCTTGAAAAAAGTGAGCGCTTGGAGGGCGAAAAGAGCGCCCTTGGCTTGTATCTCACCGGTCATCCGATCGAGGACTACCTGGGTGAGATTCGGCAGTTCTGTCAATGCAACATCGCGGGCTTGAAAGCAGACAAGCGTACTCAGACGCTGGCGGGACTGGTGGTGTCCTCGCGCACCATGCGTAGCCGGCGCGGAGACGCCATGGCATTCATCATTGTGGATGACCGCAGTGGACGCATCGAGGTATCGCTGTTTCCGGAGGTCTACGAGGCCGAGAAGCACAAGATCGCCAAGGACGCGGTACTCGTTCTCGAAGGCGAGGTAGGACCCGATGACCACACCGGCGCTTTAAAGATGCGCGCGCAGCGAGTGCATACCATGGAGGAAGCGCGCCGTCGTTTTGCACGTGGGCTGGTCATCGATTGCAGTAGCCGCGCCGTTCGGGCGGACTTTTCGGCCCGATTGCGGGCGTGTCTCGAGCCTCATCGCGGCCCAGGCGGTGGCTGCACGGTGTCCGTGATGTATCAGACGGCAAACGCCAACGGGGCGGTCGCCCGTGGACGGATCGTGCTCGGTCCGCAGTGGGGCGTGAACCCGAGTGATGATCTTCTGCGCGCATTGCGTAGCCAATTCGGCGAAGCGCGCGTCTCCCTCGACTACGCCACCGCTGAGCGCCGAACGTGACTGATCCCGACCCGAATACCGTTCCCGGCGCCAACGCCGTTCCCGGCGCTATTGCCGTTCCCGGCGCCAACGCCGTTCCCGGCGCCATTGCCGCTGCGCTTGACGCCTATGCCGTAACCGGCGCCACTACGCTCTACGTCGGTTACAGCGGCGGGTTGGATTCCACCGTGCTGCTGCATGCAGCCCATCGTTTGTACCCGCAGCGCATGGTGGCGCTGCACGTGAACCACGCTCTGCATGCCGATGCTGGGGCCTGGCAACGACACTGTGCTGCGGTGTGCCGTGACTGGCAGATTCAGCTTCTCAGCCGGGAAGTTTCGATCGCCGGCGGCAATGTTGAGGCCGCTGCGCGTGCCGCGAGGTATGGGTACTTCGAGGAGGTGCTCGGTGCGGCCGATGTGTTGTTGCTCGCCCATCATCAGGACGATCAGGCCGAAACGGTGCTGCTTCACATCGCCCAGGGTCGGGGTTTGATCGGTATGCCGGAACAGCGTTCGCTGAGGCGTGGTCATCTGCTGCGGCCGCTGCTCAAATTGCCGCGGACAGTGCTTGAAGAATACGCCAGCGCCTGGAAGCTCGGCTGGGTCGAAGATCCCTCCAATGCCGATGTCGCTATGGATCGCAACTATCTGCGAGCCCACGTATTTCCCGCGCTGCGTGCGCGTTGGCCCGGCATTGGCGGCGCGCTTGAGGAAGTTCTGGCCCAGCGCCGCAGCGTCGATGAGATGTTGCTTGCCAGCCTGGAACCCGAAGTTGCATCGATTGCCATGAGCAGGCTGCGCGGCAAATCCGTGGCAGCGGCGGTTGAGCTTTTGCGAGTCTGGCTGCTTGCCCGGCATGCGGTTGCGCCTTCGGGACGTGCGCTGGCCAGCTTTGTCGCTCAGCTCGATACGCCAGCAGACCGCCAGCCAGCGCTTTTGCTCAACGTAGGCTCGCTGCGTAGATATCGCGATCGGATTCATCATGTTTCCGATCGCCCCCGGCTCGAGGCGAGCTATGCACTGGAGCTGCCGGGATCTCTGTCGCTGCCCCATGGCGTGCTGGAAGTTGTGCATGGCTGCAAAGCAGGCTTTGCGCCGAGCGGAGCGGTGTACGTGGTGTTTCGTCACGACCGCGCCGGGTACAGCGACAAGCTGCTGCTCCGCGGCCATCGGCATGTGCTTAAAAAGTTGTTGCAGGAAGCTGACGTCCCACCGTGGGACCGCGGATGCTATCCGTTGCTGGTGGACGCTGCCGGAATTGTCGCGGTTCCAGGCGTCGGCTGCCGGGATACCGACCCGACAATTCAATCTGAGCTGTGGCAGGCGAACTGGCAACCACGAGTTCATTGAGGTTGGCGGGCCCTTTTGCTATCGTGCCCTCCCATCTTGGGTTCGCGTCGATTGCGCCGTGAAGCTCTTCTTTTCAAGATGGATTAGATGACCCGATTCATATTCGTTACTGGCGGTGTTGTGTCCTCACTGGGCAAAGGCATCGTTTCCTCTTCTCTGGCCAGCTTGCTCGAAGCTCGCCAACTCAGCGTGAACGTTCTGAAGATGGATCCCTATATCAATGTGGACCCTGGCACCATGAGCCCGTTTCAGCATGGCGAGGTTTTTGTGACCGCTGATGGTGCGGAAACGGATCTAGATCTCGGTAACTACGAGCGTTTCACCCGGGCTCGGATGTCCAAGGAAAACAACTTCACCACGGGCAGCATCTATGCGGAGGTGTTGCGCCGGGAACGGCGTGGTGATTATCTGGGTGCGTGCGTTCAGGTAATTCCGCACATCACCGACGAGATCAAGCGACGCATCAAAGCCGTGGGCGAAGGCTACGAGGTGCTGATCGTCGAATGTGGCGGTACGGTCGGCGACATCGAGTCTCAGCCGTTCTTGGAAGCCATTCGTCAGATGCGCCTGGAAGTGGGTATCACCCATGCACTGTTCATTCACCTGGTGCTCGTGCCCTACGTGGCATCCGCCGGGGAGATCAAGACCAAACCGGCTCAGCATTCGGTGAAGGAGTTGCGTTCCATCGGCCTGCAACCCGACGTGCTGGTATGCCGGACATCAGATCGCCCGCTGCCGGCGGCGGCGGCCAGCAAGATTGCCCTGTTCACCAATGTCGAAGAGCGCGCGGTGATCTCCAACCAGGACATGAAGAGCATCTACGAGGTACCCCAGGCACTGCATGACGAGGGTATGGACGACATCATAGTTGAGAAGATGGAGCTCGAATGCCCTCCCGCAAACCTCGAGGAGTGGAGCTGGGTGGTGCACGCCCAGCAACACCCGGACAAAAACGTGCGGATCGCCATTGTGGGCAAGTATCTCGAGTTGCTGGATGCCTACGCATCCTTGATCGAGGCGATCGCCCATGCGGGTATTCACACCCGCACCCGGGTCGACATCGACTTCATCGACGCCGAGGACATTGAGCGCAACGGTACCGGGGTGCTCGACCAGATCAGCGCCATACTCGTACCGGGAGGATTCGGCCAGAGGGGCTTCGAAGGTAAGATTGCGGCGGCGCGCTATGCGCGGGAAAACCAGGTCCCGTATTTCGGCATCTGCTATGGGCTGCATGCTGCGGTGATCGACTTTGCCCGCGAGGTCTTAGGCTATGAAGGCGCACACTCCACCGAGATCGACGCTGCAACCCCGCATCCCGTCATCGGTTTGATCACGGAGTGGCTCGATGGCCAAGGTAACGTCGAGCAGCGCAGCGAGGGCGGCGACCTCGGTGGAACCATGCGGCTCGGCGAGCAGGTGTGTGTGCTCAATCAGGGCAGCACCGCGCAACGGCTGTATCAGGCGCAGACCGTGCGCGAACGCCACCGTCATCGTTATGAAGTGAATAATCGCTACGTTGCCGAGCTGGAATCCAAAGGCCTGGTGGTTTCGGGCCGCTCCGAAGATGGTGAGCTTGTGGAGATGCTTGAACTCGTTGATCATCCATGGTTCGTAGCGTGTCAGTTTCACCCTGAGTTTACCTCGACGCCGCGCGACGGCCACCCACTTTTCTCTGGCTTTATTGAGGCAGCCAAGAAACGCTCGGAAATTGCTCCCGTGCACGAAGACCGTACTTGCGACTAGCAACGACTAGGAACGAATAGGATGTTGGATGCACCTTTGTGATTTTGAGGTCGGCATCGACAAGCCGCTGTTTCTCATTGCGGGTCCGTGCGTCATTGAGTCCGAGGCGCTGGTTATGGAGGTGGCCGGCGCGCTCCAGGACATCACTCGATCGCTGCAGATCCCCTTCATCTTCAAAAGCTCCTTCGACAAGGCCAACCGTTCTTCGCACGAGAGTTTTCGTGGTCCGGGCCTTGAGACCGGGCTGAAGGTGCTCGAAAAGGTGAAGCGCGAAATCGGTGTACCGGTTCTCACCGACGTGCACGAAGATACCCCTCTTGATGAGGTTGCATCAGTGGTCTCGGTGCTGCAGACACCGGCGTTTCTCTGCCGGCAGACCAATTTCATCGTCAATGTCTGCAGCCAGGGGTTGCCGGTGAACATCAAGAAAGGTCAGTTTCTAGCTCCGGCGGACATGATTCACGTGGTGGCCAAGGCCAAAGCGACCGGTAATCAGCAGATATTGGTGTGTGAGCGAGGTACGAGCTTTGGCTACAACAATCTCATCTCTGACATGCGAGGGCTTGCGATCATGCGGGTTACGGGTTGCCCTGTGGTATTTGACGCGACCCACTCCGTGCAGATGCCCGGTGGTCACGGATCCGTTTCGGGTGGGCAGCGCGAGATGGTGCCGGTGCTGGCGCGCGCCGCGGTAGCTGCGGGGGTTGCGGGGTTGTTTGTAGAGACCCACCCCGACCCGGCGAACGCGCTCTCCGACGGACCCAACTCCTGGCCGCTGGATCAGATGCGGCCGCTGCTCGAGCAGCTGGCGGAGCTCGACCGGGTCGCCAAATCGCGTCCATTTCTCGAGGACGGTGCGGGGTAGCCGTCCAATCAAGTCAGGCAGGGAGCGATCGACGATGAGCAAGATTGCCTTGGTGCGGGCGCGCGAGGTGTTGGATTCCCGCGGCAACCCGACGGTTGAAGCGGATGTGATTACCGAAAGCGGTGCCATGGGGAGCGCCTGCGTGCCATCGGGCGCATCCACCGGTTCGCGGGAGGCTCTGGAGCTTCGCGACGGCGACGCAAAACGTTATCTCGGCAAGGGTGTGTTGAGAGCCGTTGCGGGCGTGAATGGCGAGATCGCAGATGCGGTCAAGGGCCTAGACCCGCAGGATCAGACAGCCCTCGACGCACGCCTGTGTGAGCTTGATGGTACCGAAAACAAAGGACGCCTGGGCGCCAACGCGTTGCTGGCGGTCTCTCTGGCTGCCGCCAAAGCCGCAGCCAACGCCAATGGCCAGCCCCTGTTTCAGCACATCAACACCCTCATGGGCGGCGTGGCGATGCGCATGCCGGTGCCGATGATGAACATATTAAACGGCGGCAAGCATGCGGATAACAATGTCGACATCCAGGAGTTCATGATTCAGCCCGTCTCCATGACGTCGTTTCGTGACGCGCTACGCTGCGGTGTCGAGGTTTTTCATAGCCTTGGCAAGCTACTCAAATCGCGCGGATTAGCCACCGCTGTGGGCGATGAAGGTGGCTTTGCACCAGATCTCACGTCGAACGCAGAAGCCCTTGCCATGATTGCTGAAGCGGTCGGCATGGCGGGCTACAAGCTCGGCCGTGACGTCGTGCTGGCACTGGACTGCGCGGCGTCGGAATTCTACATTGACGGTGAGTATCGCCTGGCGGGTGAGGGGCGCACGCTGTCCAGCGAAGAGTTCGCCGGCTATTTGGAGGAGCTCACGGAAACCTATCCGGTGGTCTCGGTCGAAGATGGCATGGACGAAAACGACTGGCCGGGTTGGCGGCTGCTCACCGAAAGGCTGGGTGATCGAGTGCAGCTGGTCGGAGACGATCTGTTCGTCACCAATACGGATATCCTGGCCGAGGGTATCCGGCAGGGAGTCGCCAACGCGATTCTGATCAAGCTCAACCAGATCGGGACGCTCACTGAGACCCTGGCTGCGATTCGCATGGCCCAGGATGCGGGATATCGCACGGTGATCTCCCATCGTTCCGGTGAGACCGAGGACACCACCATCGCGGATCTCGCGGTGGCATGTGGCGCCGGGCAGATCAAGACCGGATCCCTCAGCCGTACGGATCGAGTGGCCAAGTACAACCGACTGCTGCGTATCGAGGAGTCGCTCGCCGATAGAGCCGTGTATCTTGGTCGGGGTGAGCTGGAATAGACGAGCGCCCATGCGAATCGTCATGTTCATCCTGTGTTTGTTGGTGGTGCTGCTGCAGTACAAGGCCTGGTTCAGCGATGTGGGCTACGTTGCGGCCGAGCGCCTGCGCGCAGAGGTCGATGAGCAAAGGCAACGTGGCGAGCTCCTTGCCCGGCGCAACGAGATTCTCACGGCCGAGGTGCTCGCCTTGAAGGCTGGGGTTGAAGGGTTGGAAGCCCGCGCGCGGAACGATCTGGGCATGATCAAGGCGGGCGAGACGTTTTACCTGATCCCCGATGGTCTGTGACGGGTCTTCGATGATCCTGCCTGCCGGGTGGCCAAAGGCCTACCCCGAGCTCGACTGCATTGCCCGGTTCAAGGCCCAGCCCGAGGATTTCAAGGTCGATGAAGATCTGGCGTTTGTGCCGGCCGGCGCGGGTGAGCATTTGTACTTGCGCCTGGAGAAGCGCTTGATGGAAACTCGGCGCCTGGCTCTGGACCTCGCCGAGGCCTATGCGGTGGCCCCAATTGACGTTGGTTATGCGGGCATGAAGGATAAGCGCGCCGTCGCCCGCCAGTGGTTCAGCGTGTGCACGCCTTTGGGTGCTGATGTGGCTTGCGCGGCCGGTTACCGGGTTCTGGAAAGCAGCCGGCACGAGCGCAAGTTGCGCCGCGGGCAGCTTGCGGGCAACACGTTCGCGGTTTGCCTGCGCGGAGTTAGCGGCGATGGCTGGCAGGAGCGGTTGCAGCTGGTCGCGGCAACGGGCGTGCCCAACTACTTTGGCCCCCAGCGCTTTGGCCGCGACAATCTGGCGCGTGCCCTTGTCTGGTTGCCGCTGCGGCGGCGGCGGTCGATCTCCAGATTCAAACAGGGGTTGTATCTGTCGGTGTTGCGCAGCTATCTGTTCAACCAGGTGCTCGCCCGGCGCGTGGAGGAGGACAGCTGGCGCGACCTGTTGCCCGGTGACGTACCCGTCTCAGAAAACCCGCAGTCAGCCAACGGCGCGGTTGCAACGGCACCGCTGTGGGGTCGCGGCCGATCGGCGACCACCGACGTCGCCGGGAAGGCGGAGCACGCCGCTCTGGCGCCGCACGCCGAGGTTTGCGATGCACTGGAGTATGCCGGGGTGCAGCAGCAGCGGCGGGCGTTGGTGCTCCGCCCGGGCAGACTTAGTTGGACAACGTCCGGGCAGGACGTGTCGCTGCGCTTTGAACTGCTGCCTGGATGCTACGCCACCACCCTCTTGGCCGAAGTGTTTGCTTTGGATTCCTCGCTCGGCTTCTCACAGGACTTCGCACGGGATTCCGCACGGGAGAAGGAGCATTCGCCATGAAGCGCTTCGACCTGGTGGGGATCGGCATGACATCCCAACGCACACGTGACCGCTTGGTCGCGCGCCTGGCGGAGCACGGCATTCAGGACCAGGAGGTCCTTGCCGTGATCGGTACGGTACCCCGACACATCTTTGTCGACGAAGCGCTGGCACATCGGGCTTACGAAGACTCAGCGTTGCCCATCGGCCATGGCCAGACAATCTCCCAGCCGTTCATCGTTGCGTTGATGACCGCAACCCTGTTGAACGTGCCCCGTCCGCGGATCCTCGAAGTAGGTACCGGGTCTGGCTACCAGACGGCGGTACTTGGCACACTTGGTACGCGCGTAACCAAGATCTACACGGTCGAGCGGTTGGCCCCGCTCCTCGTTCGTGCCGAAGAACGCTTGCGCGCCATGGGCCTGTATGGTGTGCGCTATCGGCACGCCGATGGTTACCAGGGTTGGCCTGAAGAGGGTCCTTTCGATGGAATCCTGGTTAGCGCAGCGCCCAGGGTTGTCCCCGAGGTGCTGCTCGAACAGCTTGCGGTCGGTGGCCGCATGGTGGTTCCGGTGGGAAGCGATGATGTGCAGGAGTTGAAGGTCTACGATCGCACCGACCAGGGGTACACGGTCGATACGGTGGAGTATGTGCGGTTCGTTCCGTTGCTCAAAGGCGTCAAATAGTGGCTGCACGCAGCGTCGGTACCTGGCTCGGATTGTTCGGGCGTGGCATCGCCATGGGCATTGCCGAGGTGGTGCCCGGGGTATCGGGCGGGACCATCGCATTCATCACGGGTATCTATTATGAGCTTGTGAAAACTCTGGCCGGGTTTGGATTCGACTCGGTACGTGTGCTGGTCAGGCGTGGGCCGTTGGCGTTTTGGCGCAAGCAGAACCTGGGTTTTCTGAGTGTGCTGCTGATTGGCATGCTGTTGAGCATGCTGGCGTTCGCCCGGGTCATCGCTTACTGGCTCGATGTCGTACCGACCGTGGTGTGGGGCTTCTTCTTTGGCTTGATCGTGATATCGGTCGTAAAGATTGGTCGCGACCGCCCCATTGGGCTCCTGTTGGGGTTCGGCGCATTCGGTTGCGCTGCGGGGATCGTGCTCACGAACCTCGATCCATTGCACCTTCACAATGCGCTGTGGGTATATTTTGTCGGTGGAATGATTGCGATATCCGCGTGGATGCTGCCCGCCATTTCTGGCAGCTTTATGCTGCTCGTTCTCGGCCTGTATCATCCGCTCATCGTCGCGCTGAATGGCTGGCAATGGCCTGTGTTGATCAGCCTGGCGCTCGGTTGTGCGGCGGGCATACTGGTGTTTTCGAAGCTGCTGGCGTGGCTGATGGACCACCGGCGTGAACCGGTGCTGGCGTTGCTTACGGGTTTTATGGCGGGGTCGGTGATGCGTTTGTGGCCCTGGGCCCACGACGGCGCGTTGCTGGGGCCGGGCGGCTACGCTGCAGCCACCGGCCAGGATCCGTTGATCATTGTTACCTGTGTGGCCGCCGTGGCTGGAGGTGCCACCCTGTGGCTTTTGTCGCGCGTCGAATAGCTCGCGCGGCGCCGACGGTCATCGCGCTGGCACTCGGCTGTGGGGTGTTGGTCGGCTGTGCCAGTCCCGGGCGACCGCCAATCGCGGACCGTTCACCCGTGTTCGCACCACGGCCCGAGCACTACGTCGTGCGGTTGGGAGATACGTTGTATTCGATCGCCTGGCGTTTCGAGCTGGACTTCATGGGTCTGGCCAGAGCCAACGGCCTGCACGCTCCCTATATCATCTATGCCGACCAACGAATTCGCCTGCGGGTACAGGTCTCGCACCCTGCCACATCCCCGGCGCCGGCACCTGAGGCTCCGCGTCGGGCTAAATTAAGCTGGGCCTGGCCGGTTTCTGCGCCCGTCATACGCAGCTACAGCACCTCGAGTAAGGGCGTAGATTTCCGCCTGAGCGTGGGTGATAAGGTTCGTGCCGCAGCCGCGGGTGA
>Ga0114950_10000048_pt1 | contig 58669 bp, 58 predicted proteins | sample N075metaG_FD_83503 | JGI IMG/M metagenome (GOLD analysis project Ga0114950, IMG submission 83503) | Deep subsurface microbial communities from Kermadec Trench to uncover new lineages of life (NeLLi) - N075 metaG | ecosystem: Environmental > Aquatic > Marine > Ocean trench > Sediment | place...
CCATTCATTAGGTCTCGTAGTGTAGTACGGAAACATTGAACATAGCTGACCTCGAATACCTCGAAAGGTTGATTGCGTATGACTAAAGTAGTTATTGATCTGTAAAGCCCCCGAAGCAAAAGCATTCAAGTTAGGCGTTAGATCCGAAAAGGTGCCACCGTAGCGTGACAACTTGCGCGCAGACAGAGCCTCTACAAAGAACACGATGACATTCATTTTTTCCTCGCTAACAACTTGAAATGGGAGGCTGTCCCGATACAATTTATCCTTCATCATCGGATAATCACTATCCAGGTCCAGGTTTATTCCATAGTTGGCAAGATCGAAATCAGAACTTTTCATCGTTGTAATTGGTTCGAGAGGGCCACCGAAATAGTCCCATCCCAATGAAAAGGCAGCCAACAAGGGGGACATTTTACGGTTCAATTTCGGAGATCCTGCTTCAGCACTATCGCTATAAAAGAAACCAACACCAGACGTCATCATGCAAATTACAATAATTATGGTAACGTTGAGACCAATTTTATCTTCTCTAGAGAAATATCGGAGACCTGCAGCTAACCCTAAAACGCCCAACAGTATTGAAGCGCATAGTTGGAATGCCTTTTCGAGGGAATCAGTACTAACGATCATGTTAATCGCTTCGATGTTTTCTAACACCAGCACTGATACATAGTCATTTGACAACCACAGGGCATTTACCTGGATACAGTAAACAAGAATGATGAAACCCACACTGACAATTCTCAATGCACGATAACCAGGCAGCATAAGAAGCAGAAACATCAACGCAACTTCAATGTAATAGTTTGAAAAAAAGGAAATTGAGGTTGCCCAGCTAACTTCTGTGAGCCATCGCTCTAAGCCGTAAAAAACAGCCGCGGAATAACAAAGTGCAAATAACACGATGAGAAACATCAGGGACGGGAAAACTGCCCCTACAGCTCTGAGAAATGTCGTCATCAGCGTCGTGCCAACCCCTGATGGTTCGATATACAGAAAATCAGATTAACGCGAAGCGTCATTGGCCAGTCTCAAGTTTTGATCCGAATCAAATTCCTTATCGAATCTGAAACTTAGATTAAATTCACTCTTATGAAGAACCCCATCATTCGGCAGGTTCAATAAAATCGTCAAACCACAGTTAAGAAAGATTTCCAACCGCCTGTACGTCAACCTGATCCCATACACTCGTCGTTTGGGATAACATCGCTATCAGGGTGACCAATATGGGACAAAAACGTGCCGATGGTACCACACGCATCATGCTCAGCCCGATGGAATTCAGAGGAGGCAGCAATACTCAGCTGAACTGAAAACACGGGTCGCACTAGCAGCGATTCGAGGCGATGCTACGATCGCGGAGCTGGCCCCAATGAACTGGGTTAGAGTCATCTTGAGAAGACGCAGATCTGATATTGACGGGCATCCACTGCAAAATGTGGCATTGAAAATTTCTATCTGATGTTATCATGGGAAATGTGAGTCCAGTTGATCCGTACACGCCTGAACTGCAACGACCAATCCAGGTTGAGCATTGCCCGTTCGTGAGCCATTTGATCTGTACTTTACAATTCTAAAATTTAACTGTTAGTCTACATCTGCAGTAAAGATTCATGCGAACCTCACCTTACCGTAAGTTTATCCACATTGTTTTAAGCTTGTTAATGGTCAACGCTACTGTCTGTTGCGTGATGCTCTATCTGTTCTATTTTGAGCCAGGCACAATAAACAGGCTTGATGCAAAAATCGTTACTGCACATCATAAAACCATTCGCAAAGCCACGGAAAAGATTTTACGTGCAGAAAAAGTTGATCCAGATAAGGCATACAAACTGGCGCTGGATCTCCGGAGAAAATTACAGCCTATCAAAATAGGTGACTATTTCTGGAATGCCAAGAAGTCCAACTTCTCGTTCCTGGTAAATTTCCACATTGATCGAAACGACTATGAACAGGCAGCAGCGGTCCTCGATGAGTGGAAATTCGCGCATTCAAGAGATTTAAGTTTGTTGAATCTTCAGGTAGCAACTTTTACCCAACTACCGGGCAGACACAAAGATCTAATCAATGTCCTGGAAGAAAGAGCGCGGAGATTCCCATCGAATAAAATTTTTGTCCAAACTTATGTCAAACAATTGATCATTGAGGGTAATTTTGAACCAGCAGCCGATATGTTGGTACGCTATATGATTCACTCTACGCTAAATCCTCTGGGAGAATGGCGGGTATATGTGCGCGGTCGTAAAGGCTTTAATGAAAAGACGGCGAAAGACACGCGGTTAAAAACCGAAGACGGCGAAACTTACACCGATGTCATTGACTTATCTAGCGACGTAACGGTTATTCGTCTTGATCCATCAAATGATTTCCCGGTTTTAAAAAATGTGAGATTGGACGTTCTAACCGAAGGTAAGCTCTGGGAAACCTTAACTCTGTCACCTGAATTTTCTCCAGTTCTGCATATGATGGCATACGATTCCATAATGAATACTTATGTGATCACCGACAATTATGACCCCTATTTTACTCTCGAGTTGAAAAAACCAGTACCAGAGGGCGCCAGGCTCAAGATAACGATTGATACGGAAGATGAACAAAATTCTGACGATTGGGTTTATGAATACCTGGCCAATATTCCTTCACCAGTGATTTCGAAAGCTGTCTCAGCCCACCATTGGGAGACTGTGCCGGTACGAGGAATAGAGATTCTACAGTTTTTTGACAATAGAGATGACGCAGCCATCTGCGCGCGGACAGGGAAAAATGCGCAGGCACGCAGCAGCGTCATTGAAGGGTCGGATCTATGCCTTTGATCAAACTCTTCATCAGAAAAATATGGCTCTGGAGCTGGCTACTGACGTTGCCAATCTGTGCGGTCGGCAATTACTGGTCAGCTAACACCATAAAAGAATATTCGGATTTCAAGATTCGTTACGACATTTCACCCGAAAAAACCTCACTGCTTCAAATAGGGAAATTTGAATTAGCGCATTTGACCAGAAACCTCAAACTGCTGCTCGTAGCAGATTATCTTAGAGAAAAAAGGGAGCACCGATCGAGGCTAAAAACCATTGACCTGATTATCCCGCAACCAGAGCTGGCCAAATTGAACGCTTCCTTACCCCAGAGCGGGTTCGATTATGTAAAGGGACGGCTGTGGAATGACGGTGGATTAAGGAAGGTCAAAATTCGCTACCGGGGCGACTATAACTACCACTGGATGTTTCACAAAAAATCGATGCGGGTGAAGACCCAGAAAACCCATCTCTATGCGGGAGTTCGAAAATTTAATCTTCTTGCAAACAAATTTCCGTACCAGCTTGCCAATTACCCCGGTTATCTTCTGAAGGATCATCTCGGAAACCTTGGTCCGAATGCTGAAATGGTGAATGTTCGCATTAATGGCCGACACAAGGGGACACATACTTATGTGGAGCAAATTGATGAAACTATGCTCAGGCGAGCGGGATATCTGCCAGGGGATATCTATTCCGGTGAGCTCAGTGCAAAAGATCGATTTGTAGGTTCGTCAGCCGATCTTTTTAGACAAGGAGGCATGTGGGATAAAGTTGCGTTTAACAACCACTATGAAGAACAGGCCTCTCACGCAATAGAAGCGCTGGTTCTGCTCGTTGAACAAGCAGAACTCGAGTCATCAACAGACGATACACATTTAAAATTGCAGCGAATGCTTGATGTGGAAGAATGGGGCCGATTTATGGCATTTGAGTCAATCTCACAAACCCATCACTATGACAGAGCACACAACTGGCGGCTCTATTTTGACCCAGGTCGATCCAATTTCGTGCCCATAATTTGGGATCCAGTCGCCTGGGCCTGGTCTAGAGGCAAAGATGCTGTCATAGAAGCCGACATAGCAAAAACAAGAATACAAAAGGCACTATTGCAGAGTGCACCATTACTCGCTTCTCGAGTTCGACACCTGGTCAATTTTTATGACCAAGGTGGAGACATAAAACTACTTTCAGAATTGGATGAAACGATCGAAGAAATAGCAATCGCCAGCCAGTTTGATCCAGACCTGAGGCCCGCTTCGGTAGAGGAGACAGTTCGACAGATGAATTCTTTCCGCAGCGATATCGCAAGAGCCCTGGAAGGTGTCAAAATCCATTACGATACAGATGCCTGTATACAAGCCTTCTCACGGGACAAAGCAAACTCGATTCGACTCAGGGTATCGGGTCGCTGTGAAGTGAAAGACCTGGCAATGCGTTTCAGCGGAAAGCTACCGAGCACAATAAGCATGAGCTTGCAGTTCACACGAATCAATGGAGAAGTTGTTAACTTTGAGATCACGGATCGGTTAACAATTGAGGGAGATCACCTGGGAATTGACCTGAGTTTGATGGCAGAACATCGAACTGTAAGTCCATCAAAGCGTCGCTCGCCACAGCAAGTCCTTGAGGTGCTGCCTGCGACCTATGACTTCATCCTGCAAGATAATCTCACACAGAACGAACTGATCAATTTTTCTGTAGATGTTCATGGTAGACGAAAACAAGTATTGCGTGTGGACAAGTTGGAAGTTGGGAGCTTGTCCATCAAGACAATTATTGATCCTGATTTTTCAAGAATACCCCTGGTTTGGTCTGGCGAAAAGACGATAACTGGCCTGGTCGAAGTCAATCAGCCATTGGTCATTTTACCGGGAAGTACAATTTATCTCGATGAAGGTGCAAGTTTGCTAATAAGAGGGAGACTTACAGCCCATGGTACAAAGGACATGCCCATAAAATTTGTTCCTGGCATTGATAGCCAAGGGCCATGGGGTACAGTCGCAATCCTGACAGAACGAGCAAGTGGATCAGAGTTGAAGCATACCGAATTCGTTGGCGGCAGTGGTCTAAAAAGAAGGTTATATGAATATTCTGGAATGTTCTCTGTTCATTCCGCGAAAGAAGTTCTTATCGAAAATTCAGTCTTTCGCGACAACCTCATTGTTGATGACATGGTTCATTTTGTTTATGCCGATGTCACCATCAACAATTCACAGTTCCTCAGATCACACCTGGATGCCATAGATGCGGATATATCGACGATCACGATAAGCAATAGTCTATTTCAGAATTCAGGTAATGATGCACTGGATTTGATGACGACTAGCTGTACGGTAACGAACTCTGAAATCATGGGAAGTCTGGATAAGGCGATTTCTGTTGGCGAGGCCAGCACTCTGGTTGTGACTCAAAGCCGAATTATCGAAAATAAAATTGGTATTCAATCGAAAGATGCCTCAACCGCTCGAGTAATCGACGTTAGTTTCACCGGGAATGGTCTTGCAATCGATGCATATAAGAAAAATTGGCGTTACGCAACTGGAGGGCAAGTGCAGGTTTCTGGCAGCAAGTTTATTGGAAATGGTGCAGATCTAGCCGCCGATAAGAAGTCGAAGATTTCGATCTCGAAAGATACGATCACAAGACCCATCACGATAAGAGAGGTTGCGGATGGGGGTTAGTAAACCAAAAACAGAATTTCTGCGTTATGAGTTTAAGTACCTGCTGCAGAATGATTTGCGAAAAGCTGTAGAAGAAGAGTTGGGGCATTTTATGGATTTTGATCCATTCGTTCTGGCTCAGCCAGATAGAAAATATTTTGTTCGAAGCCTCTATTTCGACGATCCATTTAACACCGCATTCTATGAGAAAATTGATGGCATGTTATCGCGAAAAAAATTCCGCCTGCGCACATATTCTCAAACACCAACCGATCAAGCGCCTATTTTTCTGGAACAAAAAGGTCGGCACAATAATCTGGTGGTCAAGGTGAGGACGCCGCTCGGCAAGGTCGCCAACTATGACATTGCGAACCAAACGGAGCATATCTCTAGTTTAATAATGCGGCATGCGGAAAGAGGATTCGTTTTAGATCGGTTTCAATATGACTACTTCAAGAAAAGCATCCGACCAATAGCACTGATCGACTACACCCGGCGACCCTACATCAGCAGATTAGATGCTGAATTCAGATTGACCTTCGACGATAATTTGTTCGCTACACCAGCGAGCACGCTGTGGTCTGATCAAGAGTCTGGCAGGAAGCTGTGTGTGCCGGGATACACAATAATGGAAGTGAAATTCCGTTATCATATGCCCGCCTGGTTTCATGCTGTAGTCCAGTCATTTAACCTGGTTCGGGTGTCTATCTCAAAAATAGTTTGCGGTATGAAAACTCTGGAACTAGCCGAAGATTTATCATAAGGAGCAGAAAAAGTGGAAGACCAATTACTCAAGGCTGCAGGTAATCTGTTGGCTTTCACTCCACAGGAAATGTTGGTGAATTTAGTGTTATCAACTGCCCTGGGATTGATCCTTTCAGAAGTCTATAAGAGGACTCACAAGGGGTTATCTTATTCTCAGTCATTCACTCAAACAATCGTATTTATGACCGTTATTGTCACTATCGTACTGATGGTAATTGGATCAAGCCTTGCACGAGCTTTTGCGCTTGTCGGGGCCTTATCGATCATTCGGTTTCGAACAGTAGTCAAAGATACCAAGGATATCTCTTTCATCTTTGGCGCCCTGGCTTTAGGCATGGCAGCAGGTACGTCAAACTACATTCTCGCCGGGCTGAGTCTGGTTTTTATCTGTGGCCTTACAATACTGTTAAATGTCACGAACTATGGCGCTATCCACAAGAGCGAGTTTATTTTACGATTTCGATTCGACCGGGAATTCGATTCTGAGCCCTATCTGAATTACATCAAGCAATTTGCTCGTCAGTCTGACCTGCTGCATATAGAACCCTCTGGTGATGGATCAAGCATTATGATGACCTTTGATATTTCACTGAAGGAAGGTTTTCTAGCTGAAGATCTTGCTAGCAATGTGGGAACCGTCGATGGGACAAGTGAAGTCGTTTTGATCGCTTCTAAATCTGATGTGGATTATTAATTAAAATTGAAAATCGTAAATCTCATCACCGAACATCTAACTACTATAGCGGAATAGAGACCGCCTCTCTCGACGGTCTCAATACTTCGGAAGCCAAACCGCTAATTCACAACAATCCGGTCCTCATTCTTGGCCACAGTCGTCAAACCAATACCACGAACTGAAGACAGTTCCTCCGCCGAATAGAACTTGCCGTTCTTTTCACGATAGGCAACGATCGCCTCTGCACGGCTGATGCCAACACCCGTCAAGACCGATGCGAGTGTTTCTGCATCAGCTTGATTGATGTTGACGGTGACTTGCGCCAGCACAGCTTCCGTCTGCCCATCGTCGTCCGCGAATAACACATTACTCCAGCACAGCACCAGAACGGCGATGTAGGATACAAACAAGTTTCTTGCTTTCATTTTGATTCTCCTTTCCCAAATTTGGTTTTTTTGATTGCTCTAGAAATTGATTGCTCTAAAAGCAGGATCAAATTAGCATCGCGATGGGCAGGAAAATGTAGGTGATATCGCAAGAAACGGGGGGATAAAGTGGGCGGAGCTTGTGAGAGAAGCGCCTGAAAGCGCATTTTAAATACCCACTTTTACCACCCAGCAGTAAAACGTCTGCATCGCGAATTTGAATATAGTAAGCGGGAATTACTCCCCTTCCAGCCCAAATATCGGCTTGATGGTCGCCCAGTCTTTGCAACTGGGGCAATGCCAGTGCATTTTCTTGCCTTCGAATCCACACTCATTACAGCGGTATGCCGGTTTATCAGCAACCAACGCCTGGGTGAAGCTGCGCAGGATGGACAGGTTTTGTTTGGCCACGCCATGGGTATTATCAATGTGCAGATCGATAAGCTGGGTGAGGCCACGTATCGTCGGGTTTTTCTTCAGGTGATCCGCAACAAATCTGGCAACGGCTTCATCGCCCCGTTCATCACGAATGCTTGCTGCAATGGTTAACACAATTGAAATTGACGGCGTTACATCGAGACAAGCCATCAGGTAATCACGAAAAATTTTCGCAGACTTATCGCTACCGCCATAGGCAAAGGCGAGCGATTCCAAAGACTCTGTAACATACACCGGATCCTGGTAACTGATTCTTTCAAGCACTTTAATCGCATCATCGAACCGTTCTTCATTAATGTCGACCCGGCCATGGATCAATGATGCCCTTGGATTATTGGCATCGTGTCCAATTGCCTGGCTAACGGCTACACGGGCTTCTTCGTTGCGGCTACTGGCGAGTAGCTCTTCTGCGATTTCACAATAATAGTGAGAAATTGCTTTCTCATACTTTTCTGTTTCATCGCCATTGGCGAGCAATTTGGCAACCTCAACAGCCTGTGCCCACTCCTTTTCCCGTTCGTAAATTTCGAGGGTAATTTTGAGGCCGTCGTTTTTCACAGAAGAGCCGGGGTCGGAGAGCCTGGTTGACAGTTCTTCGGCACGGTCCAGCAGACCGGCAAGGAGATAGTCCCGCGCCAATTCCAGTTTCACCTGTTCTGCTGTTTCCTTATCAAGATTCGCACGGTGCAGGATGTTCTCGTGAACAACAACCGCCTTCTCAATCTCACCACGTCGCCTCAATAACCCACCCAATGCCAGGTGCGTTTCAAGGGTATATGGATTCACTTCCAGATCGTTCATAAACGTCGCAACGGCCCGGTCAGGCTCCTCGTTCAACAGGTGATTCAGACCCTTGTAGTAGTTGGGGGTAACTGATTTGTCACTTTTAGCCCGCTCACGGCGCCCCAGCCACCAGCCAGAGCCAATAGCGATGACAATGAGAATATACAAGAGCCAGCTGTCCACAATTCACCCAATGCCTTCTTAAACAATAAATATTGCTTCCTATTCGTTTAGTCACAGGAAACAGCAAAAAAGTTTACTTTTGTTCTGCTACTTCTACCATTTCAGCCGTTACGGGGAGAGATGCTGCTTTAGTCTTGTCCAACTCGCGGGTGGTTTTTGCTGCCTGTTTGTTGGCACTTCTGGCATTCATCCGCAATTTGGTATTCGACCAGCTATTGAACAGGGTGCCAAATAATGCGCCGACGACGAATGCTGCGAGCATCCACCAGGAAATAGGCCATTCAGGCGTCTGGTACTCCAGGAATGTGAGCGGTACTTCCACGCTGTTATCCGATGCCGCTAGCAACGCAACGACAAAGACCACTAACAACAAGGCGCGAAACAGCCACTTTTTGATCAGGTTCATTTTTTGATCACGTTGATCGTCGATCCGTTAACCCCAGGAGGAACATTGTACTACTTCAGACCAGAGACAAAAACTTGAGTGACTCGTGCCTGAAATAACATGGGGTCAGGTCCGGGCTGGTACGGTTTCATTTTCCTTGCTGTCAGAAAGTAGTCCAAGATTAACTCGCTCTCGCAGCGCCTTGCCCGGCTTGAAATACGGGACGTACTTCCCCGGCAAATCTACCTTTTCGCCGGTTTTCGGGTTACGCCCGAGCCTGGCAGCACGGAAATGAAGAGAAAAACTGCCGAAGCCACGAATCTCGATTCGCTCTCCCTCGGCAAGTGCCCGGGTCATCTGGCTAAGCATCATCTTAACCGCCAACTCAATATCCCTGATGGATAGCTGGGCCTGTACCAGGGCTATTTTCTCTATCAATTCCGATTTTGTCATAGATCAGACTACTGCTCGGAGGATCCGCCACCCATCTGCTGTTTGATCAAATCACCAATTGTGGTCGGGCTGACTTCAGATTCTTTCTCACGATGTTCTTTGACAGCCAGTTCCTCATCCGCCATATCCTTGGCTTTGATGGAGACGCCAAGCACCCGGTTTTTGCGATCGACGCTGATGATTTTAACTTCAATTGCATCGCCAACGCTGATTGCGTTCCTGGCATCTTCCACCCGATCCACGCTGATTTCAGAAGCCTTCAATATACCTTCTACTTCTTCCGCCAATTCAAGCACTGCCTGCTTGGCGTCAACTTCTTTCACTGTGCCACTTACAATCGTGCCACGTTCGTTGATCGCAACATAATTCGAGAATGGATCTTCTTCCAGCTGTTTCAAGCCAAGAGAAATTCTCTCGCGTTCTGCATCGATGGATAAAATAACAGTCTCAATTTCATCACCCTTGGTGAACTGTCTTACTGCCTGCTCACCTGGCTCCTTCCATGAGATGTCAGAAAGATGCACAAGGCCATCGATATTGCCTTCCAGCCCGATAAAGATTCCAAAGTCAGTAATGGACTTGATGTATCCCTTGATACGATCGTTCTTGTTGTGCTGCAGCGCAAATTCTTCCCAGGGATTACCAATACACTGCTTGATGCCAAGGGAAATCCGGCGCCTCTCCTCATCAATATCCAGAACCATGACTTCAACTTCGTCACCGACCTGAACAACCTTGGAAGGGTGAATATTACGGTTGGTCCAATCCATTTCTGATACGTGAACCAGACCTTCAACACCTTCTTCCAGCTCGGCAAAACAACCGTAGTCGGTAAGGTTAGTGACTCGCGCCATGGTTCGTGTGTTTTCCGGGTATCGGTTTGTGATAGCCACCCATGGATCTTCACCCAGTTGTTTCAAACCAAGTGATACGCGATTGCGTTCACGATCAAACTTCAATACCTTGACGTTGATCTCGCCGCCCACTTCAACTATTTCACTCGGGTGTTTGATTCGTTTCCAGGCCATGTCGGTGATGTGCAACAATCCATCCACACCGCCCAGGTCGACAAACGCACCATAATCGGTGAGATTCTTGACGATACCTTTTACTTCCTGGCCTTCTTGCAGGCTTTCCAACAGAGCTTCACGTTCAGCACTATTCTCTTCTTCGAGCACCGACCTTCTGGAGACAACAACGTTATTCCTCTTCTGGTCCAGCTTGATTACCTTGAATTCAAGCGTCTGCCCTTCCAGCTGCTCGCTCTCCCGCAGGGGCCGGACATCCACCAGTGAACCTGGCAGGAATGCACGTACGTCCCGGATTTCCACGGTGAAGCCACCCTTGACCCGACCGCTGATCGTTCCCTTGATGACTTCCTGGTTTTCGTACACCTTCTCCAGCATTTGCCAGGACTCTGCACGCTTGGCTTTCTCCCGGGACAGGCGAGTTTCACCGAATCCATCGTCAACCGCATCCATCGAAACCTGGACCGTATCGCCGATCTCGACTTCGAGTTCACCGTCTTCATCCAGGAATTGGATTCGGGGTATGACCCCTTCGGATTTGAGCCCGGCATGAACCGTGACCCATTCACTATCAATATCTACGACGACACCGGCGATAATAGAACCAGCATGCATGTCGATGGTTTTTAAACTTTCTTCAAATAGCTCCGCAAAACTTTCACTCATTGAATTCTTCCCGGGCAGGATGCCCTTCACTATCCACGCACCAACCTGTGTGGGTCTCGTTAAATTTTGGGTATCCGCCGGGATGATGTAGAAGTTGGATCCCGGGTTAACCCAGCTTTTCACTCACAATAGACAGTACCTGCGCTAACACTTCTTCAATGTTCAATTCAGTGCTATCAATTATGACCGCATCTTCAGCCGGTTTGAGTGGGGCGACCTCCCGGTTCATATCCCGCTCATCCCTTGCCTGGATGCTCTGAAAAAGGTCGTGCAGGTTAACACCAATATCCTTATCTTTCAACTGGTTATACCGCCTTTTCGCACGAGCCTCGGCACTGGCGGTGAGGTAGATCTTGACGATTGCGTCGGTGAATACCACTGTACCCATATCCCGGCCATCGGCGACCAATCCGGGAGGTTGCTGGAATGATCGCTGTAATGCCCCTAGCGCCTGCCTCACGGTCACCAGGGCGGCAACTTTAGATGCGTCTACACCAGCAGCATCCGTCCTTAAACGGTGTGTAACATCCTCTCCTTCAAGCAGGATACGAAGTGGTTCCTCCGCATTTCCAGTAGGCTCGAAGCGCGCATCCAGGCTTTTAGCCAGCTCAGCCAATTTCTTCTCATTATTCAGATCGGTGCCATGTTTCCTGGCGGCTAGCCCAATAAGGCGGTACAGGGCCCCGCTATCGAGGATATTGAAACCCAGGTGGGATGCCAGTCTTTGGGTGATAACGCCCTTTCCTGAGCCACTGGGACCGTCTATTGCGATCACTGGTGAGTTTTCAGGCATGGAAGAATCCAGAATCAGCTGGCCCCGTCGAGAATTGATGACTGTTCACTAATGGCTGAGAAGTGATCCCTGGCAATTTTTGCGCGTTTGAAAAGGTCTTCGAGTTCATCCATTTTCCCCTCGGCGATCAGGTTTCGAATTCCGCCCAGTTCCTCCAGGTACTGGTCAAGGCTATCCAGAACTTTCTCGTCATTCGCCTTGAATATATCCCGCCACATCACCGGGTCGGAAGCCGCAATTCTTGAGAAATCACGGAAGCCACCAGCGGCATATTCGAATATTTCGAGTGAATCGCCCTGGGCGGACAACATATCAACCAGGGCATAAGCCAGCAGGTGTGGCAGGTGGCTGGTTTTTGCGAATACACTGTCGTGGTGGCCCGGCGTCATTTTCATCACCTGGGCACCCATTGACTTCCACAGTTGTTCAACAGCAGAGACAGCGCCACTATCGGCAGAATCCAGGGGCGTCAGGATCACCTTGTGATTTTCGAACAAATCGGGATTGGCCGCCTCGACCCCATGTTTTTCCGATCCTGCAATGGGATGCCCTGGTACAAAATGAGCGGGAACTTCTCCAAAGATTTCCCTGGCAGCCTTTATCACAGGATGCTTAACACTGCCAACATCCGTGATAATACCCCTGACATCAGGTAATTCGGCTAGTGCACCTTTAATGGAAAGCACGGGAACACAGAGAATGACCAGGTCACTGCCTGAAGTGCAGTTCTTGATTGATTCCGCGCTTTCATCGATAACACCCATCTCGATTCCCGCGACAAGGGCTCGCGGATCAGAATCATAAGCGCATATCCACCGGGCAAGCCCACGTTGTTTCAACCCTGCAGCCAATGACCCGCCTATTAATCCCAGGCCAATGATGGAAACCTTGTTAAACTGGGGTTCCATCAGGACAGCACTTTCTCTAACGCCTCAACAAAGCGGTGATTTTCCTCTTTCGTGCCAACAGTTACCCTTAAATGATTTGGCAATTCGTAGACACCAATTGGGCGAACAATTACGCCTTCGTGAAGCAGGGCATCATAGATAGGCATCGCGTCACGCCCGAAATCAATCGTTAGGAAATTAGCCACGGAAGGAATATAGCCCAACCCCAGGCGATCGCACTCTGATTCAAGATATTTCATTCCACTTGCATTCAATTCCACCGTTTGCCGGACATGGGCCTGATCATCCAGGGCTGCAAGCGCTGCTACCAGGGACATGGCATTTACATTGAATGGTTGTCGAATACGGTTCATCAAGTCAGCGATATCCGGATGGCTGACAGAGTAACCAATTCGCAAAGCTGCAAGGCCGTAAGCCTTTGAAAATGTTCGAGTTATTACAAGATTAGGATACTTTCCGCCAAGAGATATACCGTCTGGAAATCCAGGCTCCCGGACATATTCAAAATAGGCTTCGTCCAGGACGACGATAACTTCTTCCGGAACCTTATCCATGAACAGGGTTAAATCAGTTTGATTCACCCAGGTACCTGTTGGATTGTTGGGATTGGCAATAAACACGATTCGAGTCTTGTCGCTAATGGCATCCAGGGTTGCTTCAAGATCATGCGTGAATTTTTTTGCTGGCACGATTTTTAGTGACGCCCCGATAGCTCTTGTCACCAGTGGGTAAACGACAAAGGAGTGTTGCGACACAATAGATTCGTTATCCTTTGACAGGTAGACCCGGGCTAACAATTCCAATACATCATTTGACCCATTACCAATGGTAATTTTATCACTGGCTACCCCCAGGAATTCACTTAACCGGTTCTTAAGTAAATAGGCACTGCCATCAGGGTACCTGGACAGTTCAGGCAAGACGGACTGTAAGCTGGCGATAACACTGGCGCTGGCTCCCAGCGGGTTTTCATTGCTGGCGAGCTTTACCACGTTGGTGAGGCCCAGCTCTCTTTCCAGTTCTGCAACAGGCTTGCCCGGTTGGTAGGGTTGTAACTCCCTGATCCCGGGTGAAGTGAGTTTTATAAAGTCTGTCATCGGGTGAATTCCTATGTCAACCCACTAAGAGCCCTTGGATAGCTTCCGAGCATCTTGACTTCAAGCGCATCGCTGTCAATTTCAGCCAGCACAGTCTGGATATTGTCGTCGTCCCTGTGACCCTCGAAATCAATAAAGAACACGTAGGACCACATGCCTGTTTTTGACGGCCTGGTCTCAATTGAAGTGAGCGAAACACCATGCCGGTGAAAGGGTTCTAACAATTTATACAGGGCACCGGGTTGGTTGTGAGTTGAAACCATGATGGATGTCTTGTCTCGGCCACTGGGGCCGACTTCTTCACGACCAACAACGATGAACCGGGTCGTATTGTCTGATTCGTCCTCTATTTTCTTTACCAGTATCCGCAAACCATAGATTTCTGCTGTTATTTCAGCACTGATCGCAGCGGCATCTTTTTCACCCGCGGCTTTTCGGGCAGCCTCGGCATTACTCGTTGTTGCGATCTTTGGAATATTGGGATAGTGGCTATCGAGCCACCGCCGACACTGGCCAAGCGTTTGCTGGTGTGAGTAAATCTTCGTTATCCCGGATTCTTCTGCATCCTCCGCGATCATCAGGTTGTGATGAACTCGTAATTCCACTTCACCACAAATTCGTAATGTGGAGCTCAGGAAGTTATCAAGCGTATGGCTGATGACGCCTTCGGTCGAGTTCTCGACGGGAACAACCCCATAGTGGCAATTTTCAGAAGCAACCTCCCGGAAAACATCATCAACGGTCACCAGAGGTGCGCCGATAACAGAACTGCCAAATTGTTTTAATGCGGCAAGCTGGGTAAAAGTACCTTCCGGCCCGAGGTAGGCGACCTTAAGTGGTTCTTCCAGCGCCAGGCACGCGGACATAATCTGCCGGTAGACCTGCGTTACTTTTTCATTGCTCAGGGGACCCTCGTTCAATTCTACAATTCGCCGCAATACCTGGGCTTCACGCTCAGGACGATAGTAGACAGGATCGACATCTATCGACTCCTGTTTTTTTACTTCCGCGACTTGCAAAGCACAATCTGCCCGCAAATTTAACCGCGTGAGGATTTCTTCATCAAGCTGGTCTATCTGCTCGCGTAGCCTGGTTAGCTGTTCCTGGACCCGGGATTTTTCAGCCATTATTTCACTCAGGAGCCTTCAGCGGGGGGAGAGCCCTCAGCCGGTGGAGAGCCCTCAGCGGACGAAGCGCCCTCAGCCGGCGAATCCCCCCTAACAGCTGGATCACTTTCCGAAACCGGAGCCTCATCATCATGAGAACCACCAGAGGAAGGATCATCGGTCGAATCAACACCTGCTTCTTCAATCTCCTGAATTGGCGCGATTCCCACGAGATGTTCTTCCCCCGAAAGATTAATCAAACGCACACCCTGGGTGTTACGACCCTGTAATGAAACTTCGTCGGTCCTGGTTCTCACCATGATGCCCTGATCACTAATCAGCAGTACTTCATCACCAGGAAAGATTTGCACTGCACCGACCATATCGCCATTCCTGACAGAAAGTTTCATCCCGATCACGCCCTGGCCGCCTCGTCCAATAACGGAATAGTCCTCGATCAGGCTGCGCTTGCCATAACCATTGCGGCTGGCAACGAGTATCTGGCAATTTTCATCAGGAATAATGAGCGAGATAACCTTCTGACCATTCCTGAGCCTGACCCCGCGAACGCCTCTTGCGGTCCGGCCCATGGCACGGACATCAGATTCCTTGAATCGAATTACCTTACCGCCGCTACCAAATAACATGATGTCCCTGGTACCGTCCGTTACAGCGGCACCAACAAGCGTATTGCCTTCATCAAGTTCAATAGCAATCAACCCCGTACTGCGCTGCCTCGAGAAATCCATCAAGGGCGTTTTCTTCACTGTACCATTTGACGTCGCCATGAAAATAAACTGATCTTCACGATAATCGTTGATGGGCAACATGGCGGTAATACGTTCTTCCTCTTCCAGCGGTAATATATTGACCACAGGACGTCCACGGGCAATCCTGCTGGCCATGGGTATCTGGAATACTCGCAACCAATACACCTTGCCCTTGTTGGTGAAACACAAAATGGTGTCGTGAGTACTCGCGACCATTAACCGCTCAATATAATCGTCATCCTTTACGCTACTGGCAGATTTACCACGACCGCCTCTTCTCTGGGCTTGATAAGTATCCAGCGGCTGTGTTTTGGCATATCCGGCATTTGACAAGGTCACCACCATTTCCTGCTCGGTAATGAGGTCTTCCAGGGTGAGATCTTCTTCCGACTCGATGATTTCAGTCATCCGTTCATCACCATATTCATCGCGTATTTCGATTAACTCATCGCGGATAATGCGCATCAATCTGCCCGGGTCCTGCAATATCTCCAGCAATGCTGAAATGGTGTTAATGACCTCCTTGTATTCATCAATTAACTTGTCTTGTTCCAAACCGGTTAACCGGTTCAAACGCATCTCCAGAATCGCCTGGGTTTGTTCCGGTGACAGGTAATAGCTACCGTCATCTTGCAACCCATATTGCTCATCCAACTCTTCCGGTTTTGCCGCCCTGGGGCCTGCCCTTTCAAGCATCTGGCTGACGTTCTCTGATCTCCAGGGTTGTGCGAGCAGTTTCTCCCTGGCTTCCTGGGCGTTGGCTGAACCCTTGATGAGCTCTATCACCGGATCAATGTTAGACAGGGCCACAGCAAGGCCTTCAAGCAGATGACCCCGCGCCCTGGCACGCTTTAACAGATAGACAGTGCGGCGTGTCACAACTTCCCTTCGATGCAGGATGAAATATTCCAACACCTGTTTCAAGTTCAGGATCTTCGGTTCGTTGTCCACCAGCGCGACAATATTGATGCCAAATACATTCTGCAATTGTGTCTGCGCATAAAGATTGTTGAGAACAACTTCACCCATCTCACCACGACGAAGTTCAATGACAATTCGCGTATCCACAGCAGATTCATCCCGTAATTCTGTAATTCCCTCGATCTTTTTGTCTTTAACCAGTTCTGCTATTTTTTCGATCAATCGTGCACGGTTTACCTGGTAGGGAATTTCCTTAATGATGATTGTTTGTTTGCCGGACTTGTCATCCTCTTCGATATCACACCTGGCGCGAATTCGTATTCTTCCCCGACCCGTACGATAAGCCTGCACGATGCCGCCACGCCCATTGATAATTGCCCCGGTTGGAAAATCCGGGCCTTTCACATATTCCATCAGGCCATCGATATCAATTTCCGGATTATCAATCAGGGCAAGGCAGGCATCCACCACTTCCGTCAGGTTATGGGGCGGGATATTAGTCGCCATACCAACAGCGATGCCGCTGGAACCATTGACCAATAAATTCGGCACCCTGGCGGGCAATACCAGGGGCATCTGTAAGGTGCCATCATAGTTTTCAGTGAAATCGACTGTTTCCTTGTCCAGGTCCGCCAGCAATTCATGGGCAATCTTCTTCATGCGAATTTCGGTGTAACGCATGGCAGCGGCACTGTCACCGTCAAGAGAGCCGAAGTTACCCTGACCATCAATCAATGGGTACCGCAGGCTAAAATTCTGCGCCATGCGCACAATCGTGTCATAGGCCGCGGTATCGCCATGGGGATGGTACTTACCGATGACATCGCCAACGATTCTTGCAGATTTCACATAAGGCCGATTGTAGACATTGTTCAATTCGCTCATCGCGAACAAGACCCGGCGATGTACTGGTTTCAGGCCATCACGAACATCGGGTAGAGCCCGGCCGACAATGACACTCATTGCGTAGTCGAGATACGACTGCCGCAACTCATCTTCGATATTGATATTGGTTATATCGTTGTCAAATTCAGACATTTTTTACTGCTATTTTCCATTACGCAGGTTTCCCGAACCTGCAATCAGGGGTTGCAAGGTCGTAGATGAATTAGAAAATTCACCATGGCGACGATACAAATAAACCGGGAATTTGGTACCTCAGAACAAGCCCGAATTATAACACGTCATGCCCCGGCAGCACACTCAAATGCTACCAGCCTGTACTTCCTCTTCAAACTGGTAAGTAGTTGTTTTTATTACGCTTTCCATCTTCAGTAAAAAGGCTTCATCGCGCGCCATGATAGCGGTCAATACGCGGTCGAAATCGAATGTATAATGCACTCCTTTTTGCAATGCGTTTCGGTTCACTATGACCTCCGTCACAAACGAATTTCTTGTTACTGCTCGCTGGATTGTGCCCATCCTACCGGCCGATATCGTGCTTGAGAATCATACCCTGGTGATCTCGGGTAACCTGATCAGGGACTTGCTTCCCACCAGGGAGGCGAAAAACCGTTACCCGGATTTGAAAGAAATTGAATTGGCCCATCACCTGCTGACCGCAGGATTTGTGAATACCCATGGCCATGCGGCCATGACGCTGCTTCGCGGATATGCCGATGATCGTCAATTATTGGATTGGCTCAACAACTACATTTGGCCTGTTGAAGGTAAGCTGGTGAATTACCAGTTTGTGATTGACGGTACGAGCCTTGCAGTTGCCGAAATGATCAGCACCGGTACTACCTGCGCTGCCGACACATATTTTTTCCCCAATGCCGTTGCCAGTGTTTTTATCGATAACAAATTTCGAGGGCAGGTCGCCGCTCCGGTCATCCAGCATCCAAATGCCTGGGCTGAAACGGAGGATGAACATATTCAGAAGGCATTGGCGTTTGCGGACAATTTCACCGGAAACGATTTACTGACAACCGCATTTGCTCCCCATTCACCCTATACCGTCACCGACAAGGGTTTCGAGCAAATCCGGGATCACGCCGCGGACTACAAAATGCCCATACACCTCCACCTGCACGAGATTAGAGATGAGGTAGAGAATGCAGTGGCAGAATCAGGTAAAAGGCCCATGCAGAGAATGCTGGACCTGGGATTGATGTCAGCCACATTGCAGACGATCCACATGACCCAGTTATTGCCGGATGAAATCGAAATCCTTGCCGAAAATGGTGTGCACGTGGCACATTGCCCCGAATCCAATATGAAACTGGCCAGCGGGTTTTGTCCTGTGCACAGCCTGCAAAAAAGTGGTGTTAATGTTGCAATCGGAACCGATGGCGCCGCCAGTAACAATAATCTGGATATGCTCGAAGAAACAAGATCTGCGGCCTTGCTGTCCAAGGTGCTCGCCAATGATGCGACCAGCATCAACGCCCACGAGGCCCTCGCAATGGCAACGATAAATGGCGCAAAATTGCTCGGGCTGGATCACAAGATTGGCAGTCTGGAGGCAGGAAAGCTGGCCGATATCATTGCTGTGGACTTATCTAACATCAAATTCCAGCCTATGCATAACCCGGTCTCACAATTGATCTATGCCGCATCGGGACACCAGGTTAGCCATACATGGATTAATGGCGAACTATTGTACGACAACTATCAATTCACCCTGCTGGATGAAACCCGGCTAAGGGCAATCGTTGGTGAATGGCAAATTAAAATCGGAAAAATTCTATGAGCAGCAGCATCAATAATGGCGAAAAGGGTCATCCTTTCACTGCCCGTAACGTCGATAAAAAGGAGATAGCCAAATTCGAGGAGATGGCCCGCAAATGGTGGGACAAGGAAAGTGAGTTTAAACCTTTGCACGAGATCAACCCATTACGGCTCTCTTATATCGCCGGTAAGGTTGATCTTGCAGGGCAGCGAGTGCTTGATGTCGGCTGCGGCGGGGGCATACTGTCCGAATCAATGGCCCGGGTTGGCGCACTGGTGACTGGAATAGACATGGGCGCTGCATCCCTCAAGGTGGCCAGGCTCCATCAACACGAATCAAATCTCAATATCGATTACCGGCAGACTACCATCGAGGCACTTAGCGACTCAGACGAGGCGCAATTTGACATCATCACCTGCCTTGAGATGCTTGAGCATGTGCCTGATCCGGGCTCGGTGATCGGCGCTTGCAAAAACTTGCTAAAACCGGGCGGTCACCTTTTCCTGTCAACCATCAATCGCAATCCCAAGTCCTACCTGTTCGCGGTCATCGGTGCAGAATACGTCTTGAATCTGTTGCCTCGCGGCACCCATGATTATGCAAAGTTCATCAAGCCGGCAGAGATCTCCCATTGGCTGCGCGAACACAACCTGGCACTGGATGATATTACTGGCATGACATACAACCCGATAATAAACAGTTACCGGTTATCTAACGATGTGGACGTAAATTACCTGGTTCATGCAACCAATTGACGTTGATTAGGCTAAAATCTATGCTCTCTTCGAAGATCTATGCTGAAAATCATGATAGCTTGTTGAATAAGCAGTAAGGGTTTAACCCAATGGTTGTTGAGGTTAGCGAGAGTTCGTTATTATCCCCCGGTTTGAATAGTCAGGTAACTAATCTAGGTTGGTTCTCATGTTACAAGCATGCGTAATATCAAGCAGTCAGGCCTGTCCTTTGAACGACATGTGCATGATGACGAACGCGCTAGAGGCGCCTGGCGTCAACTCCTCATTAACAAAACCCATTAACAAAACCCACTAACAAAACTGGCTGATGATGGAATATAAAGCAGAACCTGATCTACTGGCAGGAAAGGTTATCCTGGTCACGGGTGCCGGTGACGGCATTGGTAAAACCGCCTCCCTGGCCTATGCCCGTCACGGCGCAACGGTCATTCTGTTAGGCAGAACAGTTTCAAAGCTGGAAAATCTCTATGATGAGATCATGGCGGCGGATTACGCCGAACCTGGCATCGTACCAATGGATCTGGCATCCGCGACTGCCTCTGATATTCAGGAAATGACGATCGTCCTGGCAGAAAATTACGGGCGACTGGATGGCTTGCTACACAATGCGGCCATTCTGGGAGATCGTAATCCGGTGGAACATTACGACCTGAATCAATGGGCGCGCGTGATGCAGGTTAATTTCAACGCCGTCGTATTGCTTACCCAGTTGTTGCTGCCATTACTCAAAATGTCCACATCATCCTCTGTTATCTTTACCAGTTCCGGTGTTGGTGCCAGACCAAGAGCCTACTGGGGAGCCTATTGCGTCTCAAAATACGCGATGGAAGGATTTGCGAAACTGCTTGCCGATGAGTTGGATAATACCTCCAGTATTCGAGTTAATATCCTCAACCCCGGTGCCACCCGAACATCCATGCGCGCCGCTGCCGTTCCCGGAGAAGATCCCCGGACGCTGAAAACAGCGGAAGATTTAATGGGATTGTATTTGTATTTGATGGGGCCGGATAGCGAGGACGACAACGGCCAGACTTTTTCAGGATAGCAATTTCAACCGATGGATAACGACCGGGACAGACAACCACGTCCGTGGTAAGCCGCGATGGGAAAGTGTTTCATCGCCTGCTGGATCCCCCGGATTTCATTCCGGCCATACGATAGAGCTCCTTGGATTCCTTTCTATTCAGTTCACGAAATTGTCCGGCTTTCACAGCGGAAGGTATGAAGAAACTGCCGAACCGGACTCGCTTCAAGCGGCTTACCGTCAATCCCTGGGATTCCCAGAGTCTACGAACTTCCCGGTTGCGACCTTCCATCAGCACCACGTAGTACCATTGATTCGCCCCATCCTCGTCACGACCTTTTTTAATGTCACTGAATGACGCAGTACCATCTTCCAGCGACACACCATCTCTCATTCGTTGGAGGATATCATTTGTTACCTTGCCAAGAACCCGAACCGCATATTCCCGCTCGATTTTCGAAGCAGGATGCATCAATCTATTCGCCAGTTCACCATCGGTCGTGAATAACAACAACCCGCTTGTATTGAAATCCAATCGACCTACAGAAATCCAGCGCTGGTTTCTGATGCCTGGCAATTTGTTGAACACAGAGGGTCGACCCTCGGGATCATCCCGGCTACAAATTTCACCAGCCGGTTTGTTGTACAGCAGGAATCGTTGTTTGACAGCCTTGTGGCTGATGTATTTTCCATCAACCGCAATCCTGTCCTCTTCGGTAACCCGGTCTCCGATGGTGGCAACCCTGCCATTGACTTTGATGCGACCGGCCTTGATCCATTCCTCCATACCACGACGACTGCCGAGGCCATGACTGGCCAGCACTTTCTGTAATTTTAACGAGGACTCTTCCATGGGCATGCAATAATGAATTTATAGTTAGTGTCAAAGTTAGTGTCAAAGTTAGTGTCGAAGTTCGTGTCGAAGTTCGTGTCGAGGTTCGCGTTCGGGTTGGTGTTCGGGTTGGTGTTCGGACTAGATTTTTCGGGTACTATTTCTCTTCTTCTGAATCTTCACCCGTGTCCGAATCACCCTCGTCAGATTCCGTTAAATCTTCCTCTGCAAATGCGGCATTCAAAATATCCTGGGGCACGGCACTCGCCAGTATTTTAGCATTTGCGCTGATGTCATCTTGTTTTTCTACCGCGGTTTCGACTTTTTCTTCTTCGTCTTCTCCATCCAGGTCCTCGTCTTCTGTATCCGATGAAAACAGATTTCGTATATTATCCTGGATTGCGTTGACCTTCTCAGTCACCTTCTCAAGATCTTCATCCTCAAGCCCTGAATCATCAGCAGGCTCGTTAACTTCCAGTTCAAGACTGCGGATTTCTATAATTTCTTCCGTAAGATCCAGTTCCTCATTGACCTTATCCAGGTCCTTGATATCAGAAAGCGTCGGCAATTCGTCAAGGCTACTCAGGTTAAAGTAATCAAGAAATATCCTGGTGGTTGCATAGATCGCGGGACGACCAGGGACATCACGATGGCCAACCACTCTTACCCACTCTCGTTCCAACAGGGAGCGCATGATATTGGTTGATACCGCAACACCCCGTATTTCTTCGATATCACCGCGAGTGATGGGTTGTTTGTAGGCAATGAGTGCCAGGGTTTCGAGTAGCGCACGAGAATAGCGAGGCGGCCTTTCATCCCACAAGCGGCTCACCCATTCTCCGTAATCCTGGCGAACCTGAAAGCGATAACCGCTGGCGACCTGTTTCAGTTCGAAACCTCTACCCTCACAATCTTGCTCAATCTCTTTTAATACCTCACGAACATGCGCGCGAGTTGGCTGGTCTTTCTCAAAAAGAGAAATCATCCGGTCAATGTTCAGCGGTTGGTCTGCCGCCAGAATTGCGCCTTCAACAATCTGTTTGAGCGCTGGAATTACGCTAATCTCGGTCATCACATCTGTTCTTCATATTCCGTTTCCGTTTCTTCACTAGCCGTTCTCGCTTTAACATGAATCGGTGCAAATGGTGCGCTCTGCACGACCTCCACCAACGATTCCTTGATCAATTCCATCATGGCGAGGAAGGTTACGATGAGCCCTGCCCTGCCTTCTTCGAGGTTAAACAGGGAAATAAAGGGCACAAACCGATCACCAGCGTGCGACACCCGGTCCAGGATGTGCGACATGCGCTCCCTGGTGGACAATGGCTCAAGTTCGATGTGGTGGCTTGTATAACTCTCCGCCCTTTTTAAAACTTTTGACAAAGCAATCAACATTTCCTGCAGTTGCACCTCCGGCAGCGGTTTTTGCTTGTTCATGACGGGCGCGTCTGCTGCGCCAACCCATATGTCTCGATTCAATCGCGGCATTTCATCTATGTCGAGTGCCGCGGTTTTGAACCGCTCATATTCTTGCAGGCGACGAATCAATTCTGCCCGCGGGTCATCTTCATCTTCTTCATCAACGGCCTGGCGAGGAAGCAACATCCGGGACTTCATCTCCGCCAGAACCGCCGCCATGACAAGATACTCGGCGGCCAATTCAAATTGCAGGTCGCTCATCAGATCAATATATTCCATGTACTGGCGGGTAATCTCTGCAACCTTAATTTCAAGGATATCGAGATTCTGGCGCCTGATAAGGTACAAAAGCAGGTCCAGCGGACCTTCAAACGCTTCGAGTATGACCTCCAGGGCATCTGGGGGTATATACAAGTCCAGGGGGATCTGCGTCATGGGTTTGCCTTCTACGACCGCAAAAGGCATTTCACCCTGCTTTACGCCTGTTCCTGTTTCAGCCTTTGCACTATCCACGACTTTATCTTCCATCCTGTTTACCTGTAGCTCAGCCCCATCGCCGATCTCACTTCTTCCAGGGTTGCCTTGGCGATCGTTCGGGCTTTTTCACATCCTTCTGCGACAATACTTTTCACCAGGTCAATGTTGTCTTCGTACTGTTTCGCCCTTTCCCGCACAGGTTGTTGCTCTTCAAGAATCTTATCCGTTAGGGGTTTCTTGCAATCGATACATCCGATTCCTGCCGTGGTGCAGCCTTCTCTCACCCAACTGCGAGTCTCATCATCAGTGTAGATTGCGTGCAACGCGAACACCGGGCACTTGTCCGGATCTCCCGGGTCTGTACGCTTGACCCTTGCCGGATCTGTGATCATTGTCTTGATCTTCCTCACGACGGAATCAGGGTCTTCCCTCAAAGAAATTGTATTATGATAAGACTTGGACATCTTCTGTCCATCCAGTCCAGGCATATTCGATACATCTGTCAGCAATGCCTTTGGTTCCGGCAGGATAACCTTGCCGCCGCCTTCGAGGTAGCCGAACAAACGATCACGGTCTCCAAGGGAAACATTCTGTTGCTCTGATACAACCACCTGGGCTTTCTCAAGTGATTCACGATTACCCTGCTCCAGGTATTCCCGGCGTAGTTCGGTATACATTTTTGCGTTTTTGCGCCCGAGTTTTTTGATTGCCATTTTAACCTGTTCTTCGAATCCCGGCTCCTTGCCGTAGATGTGATTAAAACGGCGGGCAATCTCCCTGGTCATCTCCACGTGGGGCACCTGGTCAGCACCAACGGGAACATTCCCGGCCTGGTAGATCAGGATGTCGGCACTTTGCAATATGGGATAACCCAGGAATCCATAGGTCGCAAGATCCCGTTCATTGGACCTGGACACCAGATCTTTATAAGTCGGCACCCTCTCTACCCAGCTTAAGGGTGTGATCATCGATAACAATAAGTGCAATTCAGCATGTTCAGGGACCCGTGACTGGATAAAAAGCGTTGCGGACCCCGGGTTGACGCCAGCTGCCAGCCAATCGATAACCATCTGCCACACATTCTCTTCAATGACCTGCGGATCTTCGTAATGGGTCGTCAATGCATGCCAATCGGCAACGAAGAACATGCAATCATACTCATGCTGCAGCTGGGTCCAGTTTTTCAGGACACCATGATAATGGCCGAGATGTAATCTGCCGGTTGGACGCATACCGGACAGCACGCGTTTTCGCGCTTCAATAAGACTCAAGTGGACACCTTTAGTTTTCAGAAAACATGATCGGAATGATCAACAATATAACAAGGAAATAATCTGGCAATATTCAATCGATAACCATGACGGTTTTGTTGTTAATTATACTTATCGAAACGCCCAATGTCGCGTATATCCACCCCACCGGATACGAAATAGTCGAGGAATCACTTGAAGCTGATCACAAGGGTAAGGTGCCAGGCGCATAAATTGCTTATCCACAGACCCTGCCAGAATCACCCTGCGACACATCATCCGGTAAAGAGTTCAGTATCTCCCCTGCCGCGGCGGGTAACCACCGGGACATCGCCTTCCATATTAACGACCGTGGTAGGCTCAAGGCCGCAAAAGCCGCCATCAATGACAAGATCCAATTGATGTTCCAGGAGATCCCGGATTTCATCCGGGTCTGTCATCGGATATTCATCGCCAGGCAGCAACAATGTACTGCTCATAAGCGGTTCACCCACAGCGGCCAATAACGCCTGGCAGATTGGATTGTCCGGTACTCGAAGCCCAATTGTCTTGCGTTTTGGGTGAATCAATCGCCTGGGAACCTCCCTGGTTGCAGGTAAAATGAAAGTATAGGGTCCTGGCGTGGCCGCCCTGATCATCCTGTAAGCACTATTATTCACCCGCGCATAAATGCCGAGATCTGATAAGTCCCTGCAAACCAGCGTGAAATTATGACGCTGATCCAGCTTCCTGATCTGGCGAATTTTTTCCAGCGCCCGTTTATCACCAATATGGCAACCCAGGGCATAGGTCGAATCGGTGGGATAGGCGATGACGCCACCCGAATTTACGATTTCGGCAGCCTGGTGGATCAACCGGGATTGTGGATCTTCCGGATGAATTCTGAAGAATTGACTCATTTCTACTGCTACACTAAAAAATCGTCCATTCTAGCCTATTAATGAATTATCATTGCCACCTATACTCAAGCTGATCAGCCCCAATGAAACAATTCGTTGAATTTATACCCGTGGCTCTTTTTGTGGTTGTGTATTTCACAACACGGGATATCTACATCAGTACCGGCGTGCTGATGGTGGGTATCTGCCTGCAGGTGGCTTTCGAGTACATCGTGTCCCGCAAAGTTGATAGAAAAACAAAAGTGATATTCTGGGTTGCCATGTTATTCGGTGGAGCAACCCTGATTTTTCGCAACGAAGCATTCATACAATGGAAACCAACTATCGTTAACTGGTTATTTGCGGTCGGTTTATTTTCAAGCCAACTCATCGGCAAGGAAAGTGTGATAAAGAAAATGCTCTCTGAACAGGTCAGATTCCCCGATCACGTCTGGCGCAACCTGACCTTCGGCTGGGCGCTTGGTTTTTTTCTTGCGGGCGGTCTGAATCTCATCGTGGCTTACAATTTTGACCTCGATACCTGGGTGACCTACAAGCTGATTGGTGGTTTTGCTATTACCCTGCTTTATATGATCGTCACCATGGTCTACCTGGTCAAAGGTGGTTATATCAACGATGACTCACCCGAAAGTAATGTTGAAACGGAATGATGTAAATGTTGTACGCCATAATCAGTACCGATGTCGAGAATTCTTTATCTTTACGTCAACAAGCGAGACCTGCACATCTCGAACGCCTGGAAATACTTAAGGATGAGGGCCGGTTAATCCTGGCAGGTTCCCATCCATCCGTGGATAACGATGACCCGGGAGAAGCCGGGTTCACTGGCAGCCTCGTGGTAGCTGAATTTGAATCCCGGGAAGCCGCACAATCCTGGGCTGACCAGGATCCATATGTGGCAGCAGCGGTCTACGCAAAAGTCATCGTAAAACCATTCAAGAAGGTGTTCCCCTGAGATATTCTGGACCTCTTTTACTGACGCCAGCTATTTTACTGACGCTAGCGATCTTCCTGGGAATTCCGGCGACCACCCGGGCAGATACCGTCTACATCCGGGACATCCTTTATGTGCCCTTGCGTGGTGGTCAATCGACAGAATACCGCATACTGCATCGAGCTATTCGTACTGGCACCAGGCTCGAACGACTGGAAACCAACGAGGAAACCGGTTACAGCCGGGTTCGCATGAGTGATGGTCTTGAAGGTTGGTTGCAATCCCAATACCTCGTTGAAGAGCCAGTCTCCCGGGATTTGCTTGAGAAGGTCCAACAAAAACTCAATGCGTTAACCAGCAGCCATCAAAAAACGCTCAATGAGCTGGAAGAACTTAAATCAAGGGAAGCAGGCATAGCCGAAGCCAACCTCAGTTTGCAAAGTAAAAATGACGAGCTTAGCGAAGAACTGAAAAGCCTGACAAATCTGGCATCGAATGTCATCGCCATAGATGAACAGAACCAGCAACTGATCGAGGAGCACGATGTCTTGTTGAGTGATATTGATGATCTCTCCGTCGCCAATCAATCATTTCAGGACACATCTGATCAGCAATGGTTTCTTCGAGGTGCTGGAATAATCTTGCTTGGTCTGCTGATTGGCTTCTGGATTTCCAGGAAAATTTACAATAAACACAGTTCTACGGGTTGGTCATAGTTCGCGAAAACACCATGAGCACTAAACTGAGTGTCAATTTAAACAAGGTTGCCCTGGTTCGAAATTCCAGGGACACAACCATACCCAGCGTTGTCGACGCCGCTATCACCTGTATCGCCAGCGGCGCCCAGGGGATTACTGTTCACCCGAGGCCAGACATGCGCCATATCCGTCCATCGGATGTATATGACCTCGCAACGTTACTATCAGAAAAAAAATACAAGGATATCGAATTCAACATCGAAGGGAACCCCTATGCCGGACCTGAGGAAAACGGCTTCCCTGGCTTTATGGAACTGGTCATGGAAGTTAAGCCACATCAATGTACGCTGGTGCCGGATGATCCCGTTCAACTTACATCAGACCATGGCTGGAACCTGACGGGCGAATCTAATCGATTAGAACCCATCGTGGAAAATTTGCAAACCGGGCATATCCGGGTCAGCCTATTTATGGATCCTGTGGCAGAACAAATTGAACTCGCCGCCCACCTGGGCATTGACAGGATCGAGTTTTACACCGGCCCATATGCAGACAATTTTGGCACGCCGGTTCAGGATAAGGTCCTGGCGCCTTTCATCGAATCCGGAGAATTAGCCAATAGGCTCGGCCTGGGGATTAACGCCGGACACGATCTGAATCTCGACAATCTGGCCACTTTCTGCACGCGGGTAGCCCATGTTGCTGAAGTCTCCATCGGTCATGCGATTATTACCGATGCCCTCTGGATGGGGCTGGGTACAGCCGTCAGTAAATATCGGGAAATTCTGGCTCGACTTCAGTAAAGCCTTCACCGGGGAAAAATTCGTACCACTTGGAGCCAGGCACACGAATGAGTATCATAATCCCCTACAAGAACATTAAGGCACCCATGTTAAAAAAAATTATACTCTCCATCATCATTGGCGCGATAGCGCACTTCACCATTGGATTTATCCAATTTCAGACCCTGGCTATTCCCGGCTCCATAGCAGACATCGCTTCATTACTGGTCATTATCGTCGCCATCTTCGTTAGTACATTTCTCCACGGTCCATCACCATCGCTCAATGCCGAATCCTCTGAACAGGAAACCGGCACAGTCAAATGGTTCAACGTCAAGAAAGGCTATGGTTTTATTACTCGAGACCAGGGAGACGATGTTTTCGTGCATTACAGAAATATCGAAGGCGGAGGCAGACGCGGCATTAATGAAGGCCAGCGGGTATCTTTTATCGTTATAAATGGCGACAAGGGATTACAAGCAGACGAGGTAACCACGATTTAAACGTGCCTGAAATATTTATGATTGGTTCAAGGGAGCGCATCGACGAACTCGAATCCGATGAGAATCCTGCAGATGTGTTCCCTTGTATGTATGCCCAGGGTATTCATGCCGAGGCAAGGGCACAGCTCTATACGCTTGTGATGCAATCCTTCCTCAATGATGCCATGGAATTGGAACCGCTTATCCGTCCTCTGGGGGATGCGGGGCCCAATATTCACCAATTGGAAGTTTCCCTGATGCACAAGCTAGCCAGCAAGGATGAAAACGATATTGAGGAACTGGTTCGTCACTGGATCGAATGTGAACCTGTTGAGGCACTCGAATTGGACAGTGAGGACTTGAATGATTTCCTTTTCCAGCTGGTGCACTTCTGCCAGACTGCCAGACAAGGCGAGGAACTGGGCGTCTACATTTATTCTGATGGCTAAGATTGTCTACTCCACAGACCCTCATTTTCGGAAACAGGGCAATCTTTGCCCCGGATGTGGTCAAAATCTGTCAAGGTGTCGCTGTAAAAGCGCAGTTGCTCCGGATGGATACGTCAGGTTACAGAGACAAATAAAAGGCAGGAATGGTAAACCGGTTGTACTCATAACAGGGCTTCTCCTTGCAAAACCAGAACTCAAAGCCCTGGCGAAGAAGTTAAAATCGAAGTGTGGCGTTGGTGGTTCGATTGACGGCGACACGATTATCATCCAGGGCGACAAGCGTGATTTATTGCAGCCGGAGCTGGAATCAATGGGTTACAAGGTCAAATTAAGTGGTGGATAGAGCCACTTTGATTGACGTCCAGGCGGTTGAGAAAATCCTGGAGACAGATTCGAATAGTTTTGTATTTGACTGCCGATTTTCTCTTGGCGACGATCAGTATGGTCGAAGTCGCTACGCAGAAAATCATATTCCAACGGCGCAATATGCCGACCTGAATCAACAAATGAGTGCCGCTGTTCGCACTGGCATCACCGGTCGGCATCCGCTTCCTGGCAAAGAATCATTTTTACAGCAGATCCGGAAATGGGGGATAACCTCTGATTCAATTGTCGTGGCATACGACGATAGCAATGGTGTATATGCATCAAGATTGTGGTGGATGTTCCGCTGGTTAGGCCATGCAAATGTCCTCGTCTTAAATGGCGGTATACAGGCGTGGATCGAGGCAGGAAATGAATTAACCCGCGAGATTCCCCAATACACTCAATCCGATTTTCAAATCATGCCATCACTTACGTTATCAATAGAGGCAGATGGCGTACTGTCGGATACGGGGTTGCTGACCGATGCCCGGGAACTTCCCCGGTTCAGGGGAGAGATCGAACCAATCGACCCTGTTGCCGGGCACATTCCTGGCGCCAGCTGCCTGCCTTTTACAGAAAATATCGAAGCGGGTAAATTTAAATCAGCTGATGAGCTCAGACAGAGATTTAATGATGCCGGGATTGAAAACGGCACCCACGTCACCTGCTATTGCGGTTCCGGCGTGACAGCGGCACACAACATCCTAGCCCTGGTTCATGCCGGATTTCCCGAACCCACCCTCTATGCCGGATCCTGGAGTGAGTGGATTACAGATCCGGAAAGACCGATCGCTACCGGCGATTGACTACCGGTGAGTAACACCGATAACCAGCGTTACGTCCTTGACCACGCGAGCATTGAATGGCAGCAGGAAAATCCCTATTCCCTGCAACACAAGGATATCTATTGGAGCCGCGGCAATCCTGTACAGGAAAAACGCCATGTGTTCGCCAACCAGCATCAGCTCCAAGAGAGGGGAAAAGGCGCCTCGCAATTCACCATCCTTGAAACGGGGTTTGGTTTCGGGAATAACTTCCTCATCACTGCAAATCTCTGGCGCGAGCTGGGACACCAGGGAATGTTGAATTATATCGCTATCGAGAATTCACCCGTCAATCCCGCAGATCTGAAGCGTCATTTCAAATTCGTGAAACTAAAATATGCAGATTGGTTACTCGAACACTACCCGTTCCCCTTCCGTACAAATTTCGTTTTCTGGCTGGAAGACAATATCCGGCTCATCCTCATTTTTGACGATGTAATCCCGGCGCTGGATAACCTGTCGGCGCGTGTAGATGCCTGGTATCTGGACGGGTTTAGCCCATCATCTAATACCGATCTCTGGAACAGGAAATTGTATGGTCGATTATTTTCACTCAGCAAACCAGGCGCGACGTTAAGCAGTTACACCGTGGCCGGTCACGTCCGGCAAGGATTAAACAACGCGGGTTTTGATACGCGAAAATCGAAAGGGTTCGGCAACAAGGCAGAGATGCTGACAGGCAACCGACCGGGAATCTGGCAGGCTGACACAAGGATGAGAACAAGTGTTGCAGTAATCGGGTCCGGCATTGCCGGTACAACCTGTGTCGAAGCATTAAATCGACGCCATCTGGAAGTTCAACTCATCAGCAACGATCACCCAAACGCGGCATCAAACATCCCGCACCTGGCAATCTACCCGCAACTGGGATTGCGCTGTGAAACGCGCTACCAGCTATCCCTCTCCGCCTTCGAATACGTACAACACGAAAACCCGCGGTTCAAACACAAAGGACTAGATTGGCATTCAAAGAGCCCATCACAAAGAGCTCGCATGTCCCGAATTGCCGATCAATTCCCGGATGAATTTATGAGTAGCGAAGCTGATTCGGTTCATTTTCCTAGTGCGGGGTGGCTCTCCCATGAGACACCCGACGGGTCAATTCACTTTAAGGGCGATGTGAAAGAAGTTAAAAGCATTGACGGGCAATGGGAAATTTACACCAGTGAGGGGAGACTGATCACCCGGGTGGATCATGTCATTATCGCAATGGGTATCCAATCTCCATTGCTTATTGATGTTCCCCTGATACCCCTTCGAGGCCAGGCATTATCGGTACGGCTAAATAAACCCATTCCTCAACCGCTTACTGGTGATTTGACTGTCATACAAGGTGACGATGGCATCTGCACTGTAGGCAGTACATTCCAACGAAACGATACTGATTTGAAAACAAGGGACACTGATTCCAGACGCCTACTCGATTCGCTTGTTTCATTACTGCCGGATGTTTCACCTGAAATAATCGATACCCACGTGGGCATCCGCGCAACGACCAGGGACCGGTTACCGCTGGTAGGCCGGGTGCCCGATTGGCGAGCGCTCACCCGCTACATTGAAAGGAACGAGGCCGGGAAGTTTGTCGGCTATCAGCCGGGTTTATATCTCAGCACCGGATTCGGTTCTCACGGCGCAACCTATTCAAGATTATGCGGCGAATACATTGCAAACCTGATTTGCAATGAACCGCTTGCGCTGACCTGTTCGCAACAACAAATACTCGCGATCGAACGCTTCCAGCTTCGTGATGCCAGAACCAGGAGAAGTCGTCACCGCACCCGCTGATGTGCAGCCAGGCAGCCTGGAATCGGCAGCCTGACTTTTATTCAAAAACACTCACATTAATAACACCCTCAATGCCAAGAATGTCACTGACCAGGTCTTCCGTGGGGCTGGATTCAATATCAATAATGTTATAAGCAATCTCGTCGCGGCTCTTGTTTAACATATCGATTACATTGATATTCCGGTCCGCCAGGATTGACAGAACTGAACCCAGGATTCGCGGTACATTCTTGTTCACCAGCGCGATTCTATATCCGGATCCATTTCGATCCATGACCAGGGTGGGAAAGTTGACCGAATTGCGGATGTTGCCATTCTCCAGAAAATCGATCACCTGGTCTGCGACCATCATGGCGCAGTTTTCTTCGGCTTCCGCCGTGCTGGCCCCCAGATGTGGCGTGAAAACAACGCCCGGTTTACCGATTAATCCGGGAGCAGGGAAGTCAGAAATATATTGTGACAACTTGCCGCTATCCAGCGCATCACCTATTGCATCCATATCGACTAGCTCACCCCTGGCAAAATTCAGCAAGATGGCACCATCCTTGAAATAACCCAGCGTCTCCTTGTTGATCATTCCTCTTGTGGCATCCAGGACCGGAACGTGAAGGGAAACAATATCTGCCCGGGCAAACATGGCCTGCATATTTTCCATTTTCTGAACCCGGCGGGATAATCTCCATGCCGCATCCACCGATAGCGCAGGGTCAAACCCAAGTACTTGCATCTCCATCTGCAATGCCATTTCAGCAACCATTGAACCAATGGCGCCCAGTCCCAGGACGCCCAGGGTTTTGCCCTTGAGTTCGCTGCCCTTGTATCGCTTTTTGCTGGCTTCAATCAACTTGTTCAGCTCGGTTTTGTCGCGATGGTCCTTGAGGCTATCGACATATTCGATGCCCTGCACAATGCCACGAGATGACAGCAACAAACCGGCCATCACCAACTCTTTCACCGCATTGGCATTGGCGCCAGGAGTGTTAAATACAACGATGCCTTTTGCGGTGAACGCCGTAACCGGGATATTATTCACACCGGCTCCAGCACGACCTACGGCACGGAGTGAAGGCGTCGCATCATCAATCGAGAGCTGATGGCTCCTCACTAGAATTGCATCCGGATCTGATATTTCAGAACCAAGCTCGTAACTCTTGCGGGAAAATTTATCCAATCCCTTTTCAGATATATTATTAAGCGTCCGAATCTTGCGCATATTGATCTCCTGGCGTCTACGACGGTGCTTCTATAAACAAAGCCTGCGACGGTGCTTACATAAAAAGAAATCGGCAATTTTACACGGTGACTAAAGTTTAGTTTAGCTTTATTCTCACGTTACTCATTAACCTCATTCATAACCCACCAGGTTGCAAATCAATTCGTGCCGCGAATAGATAATCTCAGAATTTTTTCAGAAGTTGTTGCCACCCGGAATTTTACTCGTGCGGCTGAACGTTCAGGCCTGACCCCTTCCGCGGTGAGCAAACAGATAGGGTTTCCGGAAACCAGGTTGGGTGTGAGGCTGCTCAACAGGACAACTCGCACCCTCAGCCCGACGGAAGCGGGGCAACTCTATACTGAACGGTGGTGAGTCACACTGTGGATACAGTTCGAAAAACAGGTTACGCATTATTACGATGGTAATTTTATAACCGAATCTGCAATTTCTTCATAGACAAGTGGTTTGGCCATTTCATCCCAATTGATTCGCGCATCACCCGGCAGGTCCTGAAGCTCAAGGACCCCCATCGCTTCCCACATGGGCTTAACATTATCCGTTAGCAGTCCAATTCTTTTCAGGTTAGGCATGATCCGGCCGAAAAGTTGCACGCGAAATTCCTGGCTCTGGTTATCCAACTGGGACGATTTCAGGTGTGCAATGACCTCTTCCCGATTCCAGCCATAACGCTCATAAAAACGAATCCTGTTTCCACGGGAACCACCCATTCCTGTTGCAGCCTGGAATGCGAACAGTGCGCGTTCTTCCCTGTCCTCTTTGGACAAGGTCTTGATGTATTCTTCGAGATAATTAATGCCAAAGGTCACGTGTCTCGCCTCGTCACGAATCACAAAGTGCAGCCCCTTCTTGTGAACAGGAATATTGCTTTGCATTTTTGCGGTATTGAAAGCGGCGAGAGCCAGGCCTTCAATGATGACCTGCATGCCAATAAATTTAAGGTCCCATCGTTCATCAGTCAGGATTTTATCCAGCAGGCTCTTCAGACCCGCACCACATGGATACATGATGCCAACCTGTTTCTGGATAAATTTGTTAAAGAATTCCACATGACGGGCTTCATCGAAGGTCTGTGAAGCCGCGTATAATTTTGCTTCATATGAAGGTGCACAACTGGTGAGCTGCGCCGCAACCAGTAATGCACCCTGTTCGCCATGAAGCATGCCGCTGGCTGAAAGTCCCATTCGATGCCAGGCGAACTCAAGTTTCTTTTCTTCACTCATATCATCATAGGGCTTGAATCCTACATAGGGATTGTACTTTTCATCCGAGGGAAATTGATCTCTGGGAATCGTATCGTTTTCCCAATCCAGGTCCTCTTCTACATTCCAGTTAAGCTTTTTACCCAGGTTGTAAATTTTCTTGATTCGAGTTTCCGGTATTGAGTAATCCCAGTTGTAGCTGCTCACGAGTGGAGTACGAAACACTTCACTAATTTCCTCAACGGCATCCGCTGCGACTTCACTCTCTATATCGAAGTATCGAACTTCTTCAGGTTGCTCTTCTACTTGACGGTAGGTTTTCATCAACACTCCAAACGGGGTTCAGGGACAATCAATCATTGTATCGCTTATCACCAGATAAGGTTAAGTGAGGTCAGCGCGGGTCAATTACATTTGCTCAGAACAGGCTTGCACCACCACTGACCATATCATGCAACCAGTAAACTGAACCGTATAGCGCAACACCAATAGCGACGGCGATCCAGTTTAGTTCCTTTAACTGCAGTTTCGTCTTGCCAGACAGGATGGCAGCAAATGGCAGGGTAGAAGTAGTGGCATAAAATGCCAGCCACTTCTCATCTTGAGTCGCCTTCTTTCTGTAGTCCAGCGCCACCATACCCACCCCTGACATAATGGCGAGCGTGCCAAAGAATACGATAGATGCCGAATCACCATTGGCAATAAGATGCCCTATCGAGTAGAGCAATATCGCCCATTGCGTGGGGTGCCGTGTGATCTTCAAGATACCTTTGATATCATCATTGAGCGCATCTTCCATCATGACGGTTGTGGGGTTTTTTGTCATGATGCCGACCACCAGCAATACGGTCGCCACGAGCAGAAATACTTTGGTAATCTTGTAACTCACCGCATTGGGGTGCCAGACAAAATCTGTGTGGTCAAGACCACCGTAGAAATGGATCATGGCACCCAGCGCCGTGATCGCCAGTAGAGAGTACAGGGCGAGATAACCATTCTGCCCTAAAGCATCATTAAGCCTGCCACGCAATGGTGTGCTGGAGATACCCATGTGCAAGGCCAGGAACGCGATACAACTGGCAATCAGTAAAGTCATTTGTTACTCCCAGTGTGTGCTGGTACTCCTTCAAGCTCATCTTAACTGATGCCAGTTGACTTATCCTTAAATCCGCAGTTGAATGTGCCAGTTCAATGCCACTTTCTATCGGCCAAAATTGCGGATCAAATTTCCTCTTAGCATCCGGAATTCATCATCAGACAGGAATCCGCTTTCATGTGCACCAACCAGGTCAACTATTTGATGACCAAAGGTGGCTAGATTATCTCCCGTATTAACGCGAACACAGCCACTGCTCGATAAGACCAGGATTGATAACACAATGAGGCTAGCCAGAGATTTATAACTCATCGGCTCTCCCTCTTACCCAGATTGCACCGCCGAGAAACACGACACCAACCAATACGCCAATGTAAGTGTCAACGCTCATCAAGTATGGGAGTACATCGGCAATTTGGAACTCCCTGTTAAAAGTGTAGGGTGTCGGGGATGAATGATGCGCCATCCATTGTCCAATCGTGCTACTTTTCAACACCATCCCTTCAACAATCGAGACGGCTATGGGAATACCGAGAAACCATGCCAGGGGCACGCTCCTGGCAAATGCCGATACCAGCATTAACCAACCATACATCGGTAAACTCCAAATGCCCTGGAGAAGCAGATAGGCAATATTCGTAAACCAGCGTCCTGCCAGGTTTGAAGGTACCCAGAGCATTTTATAAATTTCAATGTCATGACCCAGCGCGGCGATTGACGCAATCAATAACAGCGCCACTTGAACAATGGCGGCAGACACAAGATACACAGCGGGAACAGCAACCAGCGCGGTGAACAGTTTCACGCTGACGGTTGCGAAGTCGGATACTGGCATCGACTTCCAGAATAAGATGCTTCGATCCTTACGATCTTCATAGAGAGAGCCAAGCAGATAGAACAAAATAACCAGGACCATGATGATGAAGAACGGCACGCTTAGACCATGGAACACCCGGAACAAATTGTGTTCACGTTCCGCTTCAGACATTTCCTGCAATCTGGACAACAGGAAGCCAATCGCCTCATCCATCGACCCATGGTCCGCGTCTATTCGCCACTCCTCGGACTGATCCTCACCACTGATACTGATATGGGCATTAACGCTGGCAGAACCCGCAGTAACAAACAGGCCTACCATGACCAGAATCAGGAACCCTGCAACAACACCCGGCAATACAACAAAAGTACTACGATGTTCCCAGAACTCTCTTTTAAGCAAGATGGGGAATTTGTTCATGGTCTTATCCTTTTCGCATCTTTGCGACAAACAGGTCTGCAATACTCGGTGTGTGTACTTCGCCAAGTTCGTTCAACGTATCCCTGGAAACATTCTCAAAAATCATACTTCTCCTGCCCAACATTTCACGGGCATGTATCGGTGAGTATTCAAGCGCCAGTTCAATGTTTTCAGGTGAAACCAGCACCTCGCTAAACATATCAGGCAGTTCCTCCATCGAGCAGTTGAGGACAATTTCACCCTCATCAATAAATATCAGGTGGGTCAGGAGCGACTCTATTTCTTCAACCTGGTGGGTACTGATGATAATGCTGGTATTGTGATCGAAGTAGTCATTGATCAAGCGTTCGTAAAAAGATTTTCGGAAAAGGATGTCGAGTCCAAGCGTTGGCTCATCCAATACGAGCAGATCAACGTCAATCGCCATCACCAGGGCGAGGTGCAGTTGCGTCACCATACCTTTGGATAATTGCTTTACCTTCTGGCGGTGGGATATTTTGGTTTCTGCCAGGGCCGCCTCTGCTTTGGCACGGTCAAACCCTGGGTGAACCCCCTCAACATAGTCAAGGGCATCAGATACTTTTAACCACCTTGGCAGAACGCCAACATCCGCAATAAAGCAAACTCGTTCCATAATCCTGTGCCGACCCTTCCTGGGATCCTGGCCAAGTACCTCGAGGTCGCCCTCAAACTCCGTCAGACCCAGAAGCGCTTTCAATGTCGTGGTTTTTCCGGCGCCGTTTGGCCCGATTAACCCGACAATTGACCCTGCTTCTATATCGAAACTAACATTCCGCAGCGCCTCGAATTTGCCATAATGTTTTGACAGTCCACGAGCATGTACAACTTCACTCATTTCCCTTCTCCTTCTGACAACAATTCCTGGGCGGTAAATCCTAATCGTTCGATCTTCTCAAGAATTCGCGGCCATTCTTCAGACATAAAATGTGTTCTCTCATCCCTGGCCAGTTTTTCCCTGGCACCCATCAGCACATACATACCAAGGCCCCTTTTCTTTTCAACCACACCGTCATCAACCAACAGTTGAAATGCCTTTGAGACAGTGATGGGATTGATTCGATGCTCTGAAGATATCTGCCGCACAGATGGTAGGGCATCTCCATTACGGTAGACCCCTTCCAGAATCATCTCCACCAGCCTGTCATGCAGCTGGCGGTAGATCGGGTCTTTTTCATTCCAGCTAATTTCCATCGTCATTCCAGCTATTTTCTATCGTCATTCCAGCTATTTTCCAGAGTAACAAGCCACGACAGGTGTACTGGTTATCTAGTGTTATACTTAACTATAACACTATAACAATAAGTTACAACAATAAATTCTAAACTTTTTCAGTAACACCTCATTCTGAAACAAAACTTGATCAAAAACCTGCTACCAAACAGTGCTGAGAGCCAGAGATAGTCCCACGGCGAAGGGACCCTGGCCTTGCATAAATACTACTTACCTAAGTTAATCCTGATTGGACATTAATTCGACGTATTACCTTTGTCAGGTCTGAATACTCCTTCGGAAAGAGCGTGAATTTTTGTCGCATCAAGATTAATTCTTCCGTTCGGAGTACAACTATCAAGCAACCAGGCGGCGCCAGCCGGGATTTCTTTTAGAATGTCGTACGCGATCACGGTTCAAGCATCGCGCCGATGAAGTGGCGTGCGGGACGCCCGGTCAGCCCGAGCGCGCAGGAAAAGAAGCCCAGTCACCGCATGCGAAACAACCTGATTTAACCATGAGCAGGTAGTATCCGGAACAAGGCCAGGTTCAACGTAAGCGATAGGCCAGCGGCGGCTGCCTGTCACCGAGCAGCGCTTTGTACTCAAAGTCCTCTCCGCGCCTATCCGCAAATTCCTCAGTCGCCTTGATAATCAATTCTTTATCCGTCATCAAATCCATCACGGTCAATGCGAGTGTTTTTGCGGCAACCTGCATGCCTTTGGCACCGATGGAAGTGCCACCCGCGGCAATTGCCTGCCAGCTATGGGCAGATGTTCCCGGCACCCAGGTTGCGGTTCTGAGACCCGTTGTAGGCACAACCCAGCTAACATCGCCAACATCCGTTGACCCCTTACCATGGGTCATTTCCAGCGGTAGTATTTCTGACTCCTGCCCTAGATAGCTCTCTTCTAGATTGAGCGTCTCGTCAATCGATTCGGCAAATTCCTGCTCTGCAGGGCTGTAGTTAAAACCTCCAACCCTGCTGAGATTGTCATGCATCACTTCAGCCAGGACCACATTCGGTAAAAGTGAATGATTCCCATGCATTGTTTCGGCTTCAACTTCGGTTCCGGTCCCCATGGCAGCAGCTTTTGAAATCGTCATCACACGATCCCACAGCCCATTTAATACACCGGCGTCTGGATGCCGGATGTAGTAGTACACTTCAGCCAGATCAGGGACGACATTAGGCGCTTCCCCACCTTTGGTGATGACATAATGGATCCTGGTTTCCTGGGGTACATGCTCACGCATCATGTTGACCATATAGTTCATCACCTCAACGCCATCAAGCGCAGAGCGACCTCGTTCCGGTGCAGCCGACGCGTGGGAGGAAATGCCGGTGAATTTAAAGCGGGCAGATTTGTTTGCAAGACTGGTGGCAGGATTGGCTGCATTTCGGCTTGACGGATGCCAATGCAGAACAGTATCGACATCTTCGAACAATCCTGCCCTGACCATATATACCTTTCCCGACCCACCTTCTTCTGCCGGTGCGCCATAGAGTTTGATCGTTCCTTTAACATTGTTACTTTCCATCCAGTGTTTCACGGCTAATGCTGCAGCAGTGGACCCTGTACCAAACAAATGATGACCGCAGGCATGCCCGTCCGGTTTACCTTCCAGTATCTGGCGGGATGAGGACGCGCCCTGGGAGATACCTGGCAAGGCATCAAACTCCGCCAGAATGCCAATGACAGGTTCACCATCACCAAAGGTCGCAACGAATGCGGTCGGCATACCTGCCACCCCGGCAGTTATTTCGAACCCAGCAGCAGCAAGACTGGCTTGCAGCAATCCTGAGCTTTGAGTTTCAAGATATCCCAGTTCCGCATAATCCCAGATTGACTGTGCCATGGAAGCATATTCATCTGCATGTCGATCAATGTACTCCAGCACATCGTCTTTTTCATCGGCGTACGAACTCAACCCGATAAGGCAAAACATCAGTATTGTTATCCACTTGATCATCCTAATTCTCCAACGGCAGCTTTTTTAATCAGTTCACTTATAACCAACACACTATCCTGAACCTCGTATTTCGCCAATCGCGCTTTAATAACCTCCCGGTCAGCAAAAACCTCATCCACTTTCTTCAACAACACTTCATCGGTCAAATCATCTTCTTCGATCACCTGGCTAAAACCCGCCTGGGCAAAAGTTCTTGCATTGACCAACTGGTCTCCACGACTCGCCTTGACAGACAAGGGGATCAATATGTGCGGCTTCCTGGTTACCAGCAGCTCATAGATTGAATTGGCTCCGGCCCTGGCAATCACCAGGTCAGCAGCGGCCAACACATCGCCGAATTCATCCATTAAATACTCTGCCTGGATATAGTCCCTGGTTGCACTCAACGAATCATCAATATTCCCGGATCCAGCAACATGAACTACCACAAACTTTTCACTTAAAGCAGAGAGGGCACTTCTAATTTGTGCGTTGATCACCCTCGCACCAAGGCTGCCGCCGAAAACAAGCAGTATAGGTTTATCGTTGGTTATTCCAAGGTATTGTTTTCCTCTTTCCCTGTTTCCTTCGGCCAGGGATCTGCGGATAGGTGTACCTGTCACGACAACCTTATCCGCGGGTATATATTGCTTCGTCTCGCCGAAGTTAACACAAATTTTAGCGGCGAACGGAAAGCAAAGCTTATTCGCCAGCCCGGGAGTGACATCAGATTCGTGACAGATGATGGGAATTCGAAATACCCATGCCGCAAATACGATTGGCACAGCGACAAAACCACCCTTGGAAAAAACCACACTGGGGCGAACCTGCAAACAAATAACCAGGCTTTGCAGAACACCAAGCAGGATCAGGAATGGATCGGTAAAATTCCTCCAGGCGAAATATCTGCGCAACTTTCCGGAGGCAATACCATGATATGGAATATCCAGCTTCGCAATAATTTCCTTCTCAATTCCATTCTTTGAACCCACATAGCAGCAATCCCAATTCTCTTCCTGGAATTTCTCGATAAGCGCGACGTTCGGTGTAACATGCCCGGCAGTACCACCGCCCGTAAACAGTATTTTCACTATGTCAGAGCCGCAGCGTCTTTTTAACGAATGGTATGGTGACGATTTTCTGCTGCCTTAAGGTCTCCACTTCCAACCTTTCAAGCAACTCAATCAGGTGCGCCATGTCCCGTGGCGCCCGCAGAAGTATAAATCGTGCCACCTCATCGTTAAGATCGAATCCCCGGTTAGCTGCTCTTTGTTTCAACATGGTGACTTTCTCTTCGTCGCCAGGCGTACCGGTTTCAATGGCGACTGCCGCCCTCAATCTCGAATCAAGATCAGGTAGTTTACATTTCAGGTTCACAGCAGGAGTCGGTGCCGAAAGGACCAGACGGGAATCACCATCTTTTACAGAGTTCATTAGATGAAACAAAGCCAACTCCCAACTTTCATCCCCCAGGATCTCGTTAATATCATCAAGGCAAATCAGGGAAAATGTTTCCAGGCCAATTAATATTTCAGCAGAGTTCTCGGTCATGTTTTGCAGATAAATACTCTGTCCATTTTCACTGTTAACCTGGTGGCACAGCGCTTGTAACAAATGTGACTTCCCAGATCCAGCAGGACCCCAGAGGTAATGGATACGCTCTTTTCCCTGAATTCTATCTGCGGCCTTGCCGATAAAATTATCAAACGTCGCCTTGTCCCGCAGATGGATATTAAGGGTCAACTGTGGACTCATAGCGGCTCATCACCCTCTTCGATCTTATCAACTGCATTCTCTTCGACGACTTCATAGTAATCACTGCGCATGTAGCTTAAATGTAGATGACGCACGAAGACCATCACCACAGCTGCGACCGGCAGCGCCAGAAGAATACCGATGAATCCAAATAATTGGCCACCCGCCAGTACTGCAAAAATGACTGCAACAGGGTGCAAGCCGATTCGATCACCCACCAACCAGGGCGTCAGGATTGTACCTTCCAGTATCTGGCCAGCACCGAACACGATCGCGATATAAACCAGGTGAATCATATCCTGGAATTGAAATGCCGCCGCGATGGCAGCAGCAACAATCCCGACAAAAAACCCGAGATAGGGAACAATGCTGGCGAGGCCAGCTAACATACCAATCAGAAAAGAAAGATCCAGTCCTACCAGGGTCAAGCCGAATGCGTAGATACATCCAAGTAGAATCATGATCATCAGCTGACCCCGGAGAAATGCACTGAGCACATCGTCACATTCGCCCAGCAGATTTGTAGCAGTCTCAACCTTGTCCCTGGGAATCATTTTCTTAAGGCTTTGCATTATCTGGTCCCAATCGCGCAGAGTATAGAAGGCCACGACAGGGGTCAGCGCAATACTAGCGACCGCGGCAAGCAGTGCTACGCCAGAGGCCGTCACTTGACTCAGCACACGACCTATTATTCCTCCGGTTTCCCGCCAATTGGCGGCGAGTTTTGCAGTCAGTACTTCCAGATTAAAAGCGAAGGGATCAACCCCAAAAGTCTCCAACAGGAAGGGACCCGCCATTTCCCGCATCAGTACAACAAAATGCGGGATATCGCGAACCAGCGAAGCGACCTCGGTAAACAGCACGGGTAGAACAATCAACAAGATGCCGGTCAGCAATGATAGAAACACGATGAAAACCAGTAACACACCAGTCGTACGGCCGACACCAAATGATTGGAGTCGATCAACGATCGGATCCCCGAGGTAGGCGAGTACCATACCGACAAGAAAGGGAGTCAGTATCGGTTGTAGCAGATATATTGCGACCAGCGAGATGCCAATGAACAACAGGGAAAATGTTTTTTGAAAAGTCGTCATGCTTCCACCTCGGCCAACGGGTTCCAGCGCGAGTCATGCGCCAATTTGACTGTCCAGACCCAGAGGTAGAGACAACCATCCAACAGGGTTGCAGATACAACTATCCAGATCAGAAGTGGCGTCATTGTAGACAAAACTGGCATATTCGCCATGATGAGTGTCACCAGGATATAGCCGAGCAATAATAACTGCACGGTCGTCGTAACCTTTCCGATAAAAAGTGGCCGTATCTCGGGAAACCCGGCCATCACAGTGTACACGAGGACCCCTCCAAGAATGACAAGATCCTTTGTCATCAGCAACAACAGCAGCATGACGGGAAAGTGACCCAGTACCGTCAATGCAATACTGATCGCCAGGAGTAGTAACTTATCTGCGACCGGATCAATGATGGTGCCAAAAGCACTGATCCAATCAAATTTCCTGGCAAGATATCCATCGAGTCCATCCGATATTCCCGCTATGGCAAAAAGCAAAATACCCTGCAGGTAGTTTCCCTCAAGAATCGACATGGTGATAGGCACAATGAGGAGTAATCGAATGACTGAAATTAAATTGGGCAGATGCCGCAAGACCTTCATCTTAATTCAACCAAAGGTAATGAAGCACATCCTTGCGCTCATTAGCGTTAAGCAGAACCATTTTTTCATCTAGCTGAATGGTTTCAACTAACTGTTCGTTCTGCCCTTCCGTATTGAGTCGAAATTCTACTTCACTACTTTCAACGCGAACAACGAAACTATCCAGAACTGGCGCCAGTGACTCCAGGTATCGACTGACCGATGCATAATCTCCAACGTTTTCAACCGCTTCAATGACAATCATCACCTGCCCACGTGACGAGTCAATGGCATATCTCGCTGCTAATTCATCCGCCAGCTTGTCTACCATGGTTCTTACCATTTCATCAATATCGAAAGAAACAGTTTTGGCGACCTGCCAATTCCGATCGACTCGATAAGACCAGTTAGCCGACCAGCGCCCGACACTGTCTTTTTGGATACGAGCCGTTAAGACGCTACCAGGGTTATAGCGTAATGACGCTTCATCAATGCGACCCAGAAATGCCCCCCAGACTTCCGCCGTTGACAAAGAAGCGGAATCTTCTAGGTCAAGCAATGGAAACAACAATGGCAACCCCCTCAATCTGGCCTGGTCTTGCAATATCGTGATAATCTCATGAGCATTGTTTTGCGGGATGACATACTCAGGAACAGAGTCCGTCGAGACTGCGCCGTTTAAGAAAGCGTTTCCGGAGACATTGTTTCTAGAGAAATTGTTTCCCTGCATTTTTTTTCTGGCAGAAATGTTGTCTGAAACATCAATTTCTGACAACAGGCGGCGACCCTGCTCATCGCTTAACGCCAGCCACAATAAAATGCCGGGGCGGTTACTACCCCACACAGAAAAACCAGCTCGCCGAAGCAACTTTGCGACAGCACTCGGTTCAAAGAGGATGCGCAACAGTATTGCCGGTACAGGCTCTCCGGCGACCTGGAGGACCCTGTCCGTGGATTCGTAACTATACTGGGAGTAGTAGGCGTTTGGATCGCGGATGGAAGTGGCAATCAAGGTGTTTTCTCCTACTGCCTGGGAGCCCGACATGCGAACAAGAACTTGCAGCAACCCGGCCTGGGCGGCGCTCGCCAATTGACTTTCATCCTCACTAACAACGAGTACCTCTGCCAAATACAAGTCTTCGACAGGCAGTGCGGACGCAAAACCTGCAAACAGGCAGAGAAATAAACCAACAATATGGGCACTTTTCTTGATACCAGAGATCCGTTTTCTAGTAAGGTAATATAGCGCAGACTTAACGCATGGTCAGGAACAGCGATTGTCATCGACTACAAGCGTATTTACAAGACAGTTGTACCCAACGTCGCACTCAATTTGGATCTTATGAAACACGCGCTCTTAGTTCTAACGCTGGTCAGTACCTGTTTGATGGTACCAAACCGGACGATTGCCAATCCCGCACCCTTTAGAGCCGTTTACAAGGCTGACTACAAGGGAATGCCAGTGACCGCCGTCGGTATCCGGGAACTCAAGTTAATTGAGGGCAACAAATACATCCTCTCATCCTCAGCCAAATCGTTCCTTGCTACCATCGTCGAACACACAATATTTCTGTTTGAGGAGCAACAGCTCACACCCCTTGAATACCGCTATAAGCGCACCGGTATAGGAAAGAATCGCAAATCCACGCTCACGTTCGATTGGCAAACACACATGGTTGGGGATGCGGCCAATGCCTGGGAAATGGAAATTTCCAGCGGAGTGCTCGATAAATTACTTTACCAGTTCAAAATGCGCCAGGATTTGCAGACTGCAGCAAAAATGGACCAGCCCTGGCCGGAAATGGTTTACCAGATCGCTGATGGCGGTCGCTTGAAGACATACATTTTCAAGGTGACGGGTGAAGAGGATATTGAGACACCCGTGGGCAAAATCCGGACCGTAAAAACAATTCGCATTCGTAAAAACGGTGGTCGTACGACAACCTTCTGGTTGGCTCCCGACTACGAATTTATGCTTATTCGCCTGCGCCAGATTGAAAAAAATGGTAAAGGATTTGAACTCCTTCTTAAAGAAGCTGAATTCGATGGCAAGCAGGTCAAAGGCTATTGATCATCCGGTGCCCTACTGCTAAGCCTTGGGTAAGGTTACCCCTGTCTGACCCTGATATTTGCCACCCCGATCCGCATAGGAAATCTCGCATACCTCGTCGGACTCAAAGAACAGCATCTGTGCAACACCTTCATTAGCATAGATCTTGGCTGGCAGACTCGTGGTATTGGAAAATTCCAGTGTTACATGGCCTTCCCACTCAGGCTCAAGAGGCGTCACATTCACTATAATGCCACATCGTGCGTATGTTGATTTCCCAAGACAAATTGTTAACACATTGCGTGGAATTCGGAAATATTCAATTGTTCGTGCCAGCGCAAAAGAATTTGGCGGGATGATGCAAACCTCACCTTTTACATCGACAAAACTTTTCTCATCAAAATCCTTGGGATCAACCGTCGCTGAATGAATATTTGTAAAAACCTTAAAATCTTCAGAGCAACGAACATCGTAACCATAGCTGGATGTGCCATAGGAAATAACTCTCACTCCATTGGATTCCCTTACCTGGCCAGGTTCAAAGGGTGAGATCATTTGCTCTTGTTCCGCCATACGGCGGATCCAGCGATCAGACTTAATTGACATTTTTAGTCCAGCATGTGTACAAACGTAACGAGGGTGGCGATGATACTGTTGAGCTGATTGTGAATCAATTCCTTGTCTCAATCATCGACGATGCTGATCACCGGCCCCGTTTCAGATGAAGTCGCCTCAACCGTTGCGACAACACTCGACGCGATCTCCTTGAAAGTCCGGCTCACGGCGCTCTCAGGGTCAACGACCACCGTGGGCATTCCACTATCGGACTGTTCCCTTATCGAAATAGACAAGGGTAACTGGGCCAGGAGTTTCGTGTCATATTCCGATGCAATTGCGCTGCCGCCGCCACTGCCAAAAATAGCTTCCTCATGGCCACAATTGGAACATACATGGGTACTCATATTTTCAATGATCCCGAGTACCGGTATTTCCACTTTGCGAAACATTTCAATTCCCTTTCTCGCATCCAGCAAGGCTATATCCTGCGGCGTGGTGACGATTACCGCACCAGCCAGCGGTACTTTTTGTGCCAGGGTCAGTTCTATATCACCCGTTCCCGGCGGCCTGTCTACGATCAGGTAATCTACATCTACCCAGTTGGTTTGTGTCAGCAACTGTTGCAGAGCGCCACTTGCCATGGGACCCCGCCAGACAGCAGGCGTCTTCTCAGAGGCAAGAAAGCTCATGGACATGCACTGCACGTTGTGGGCGATGATGGGCTGCAGTAATTCGTTCTTCACTTCCGGTTTAGTGCCAGCCGCGACACCCATCATGGTGCCCAGACTTGGCCCATAAATATCCGCGTCGAGCAAACCTGCTCTATGACCTTGCGCCGCTAATGCCAGGGCGAGATTCACTGCCACTGTCGATTTGCCAACCCCTCCCTTGCCGGATGCAACAGCAATGATATGTTTGACACCGGGTAACTGGAATTTTTCAATTGTTGAGTTGCTGATCTGCTGTGCTCCACTGCAAAAAATTACGCGTAAGAGTCACACGGAATCAAATTCACGTCAATGGCCTTGACCCGCCAGGGTACAATTCCTGGTTTCCTCGATATCAGATGAATCGCAATCCAGACACGAATTAGTAGTTTGCAGGTGAAATTGGCGCGCTTCACCTATATTCTTAGCACCCCTGAAAACCAACCAGAGACAATAAGTGGTCTAGTATGCCAAAACGCCGAATCCTCGTTACCAGCGCCCTCCCCAATGCCAATGGATCCATCCACCTGGGACATCTGATGGAGCATATCCAGACTGATATCTGGGTCCGCTATCAACGCATGTCGGGCAATCAGTGCATATATGTCTGTGCAGACGATACTCACGGCACTGCAACCATGTTGAAGGCAGAGGAACTGGGTGTTACGGCTGAAAAATTTATCGAAGCGATCAAGGCCGAACACCAGCGCGATTTTCAGGATTTCCTGATCAGCCACGACAACTATTATTCTACTCATTCCCCGGAAAACCAGCATTATTCCTCGTTGATCTACAACCGCTTGAAAGAATCCGGGCTAATAAAAGTGAAAATTGTCGATCAGCTCTATGATCCTGAAAAAGAGCTGTTCCTGGCCGACCGGTTTATCGTGGGGACCTGCCCCAGATGCAAGACCGAAAATCAATACGGTGACAATTGTGAGGCCTGCGGGGCGACCTATGATGCGACGGATTTGATTGACCCGACATCCAAAATATCCGGCGCAACACCTGTACTCAGGGAATCAAAGCATTTCTTTTTTGCTCTTTCCAATTTTTCTGACTTCCTGAAAGAGTGGATTCGTAGCGGCACGCTGCAAGATCAGGTTGCCAACAAGCTGTCTGAGTGGCTTGATGCAGGACTTCGGGATTGGGACATCAGCAGGGACGCGCCCTATTTCGGTTTCGAGATTCCCGGCGAACCAGGTAAGTATTTTTATGTCTGGCTGGATGCACCCATCGGTTACATGGCCAGCTTCAGAAATTATTGTGATAAATTTGATGATCTTGAATTTGATGACTTCTGGAAAGTAGATTCAGACTGCGAGGTTCACCATTTTATTGGTAAGGACATCGTGAATTTCCATGCCCTGTTCTGGCCGGCAATGCTGAGTGCCTCAGGATTCAGGACACCAACGAAGGTTCACACACATGGATTCGTGACGGTAAACGGCTTAAAGATGTCAAAATCTCGTGGTACCTTCATTAACGCACGCACCTATCTCGATCACCTGAAACCAGAGTATCTACGTTACTACTTCGCCGCAAAACTCAGTGGCAGCGTGGATGACCTGGATATTAATCTTGAAGACTTTACGCAACGCGTGAATTCAGACCTGGTGGGCAAGGTCGTTAATATTGCCAGTCGTTGCGCCGGATTTATCAACAAGCAATTCGATGGTACACTGGCATCACAAACTTCAAACCCCTTAATCATCGATGCCGCTGAAAGAAAAGCAGTTATCGCCAATCACTACGAAAATCGTGATTATGGAAAGGCCATACGGGAGATTATGGCGATTGCCGATAAGGCCAATCAATACATTGCCGAGAATAAACCCTGGGAATTGATGAAAGAGAAAAAAAACAGGGCAAGAGTCCAGCAGGTTTGTTCGGATGGCATCAACCTGTTCAGGCTGATTATCATTTACCTCAAGCCGATTCTGCCAGAGCTGGCCTTGCATGCTGAATCCTTTCTCAATATAGGTCCATTGGACTGGGACAGCCTTGACGACACCTTATCGGGCCATAAAATAAACAAATTCACGCCCCTGATGACCCGAATTGAACCGAAGGTGGTGGCTGCGATGGTTGATGCAGGGATGGATGCTCAGGAAACCACCCCGAGTACAAGGAGTATACCTGCCACCGGCAATGGGCTGATTGAAACCATTGGTGAAGAGATTGAATTCGATGACTTCGCTAAAGTAGATTTGCGAATCGCAAAAATAGTGAATGCCGAATACGTGGAAGGTGCAGACAAATTGTTAAGACTCACCCTGGATATTGGTTCCGGCGAACGGAATGTTTTTGCCGGCATCAAGGCAGCCTACCAGCCTGAAGAGCTCATCGGGAAACTGACAGTGATGGTGGCCAATCTTAAAGCACGTAAAATGAAGTTTGGCATGTCCGAGGGTATGGTGCTTGCAGCGGGTCCAGGTGGTAAGGATATCTTCCTGCTTGAGCCTCACACCGGCGCGACACCTGGCATGAGAGTGAGCTAAGTCTTAATGCCTGAACTATTCGTCATCCTGTTAAGCACCATATTCGTCAACAATTTTGTTATGGTGCAATTTCTGGGTCTGTGCCCGTTCATGGGCGCAAGCCAGAAATTTGATAGTGCTGTGGGTATGGCGGCAGCGACGACATTTGTATTAACGCTAGCGTCTGCCGCCAGCTTTCTGGTGGAGACCTACCTGTTGATTCCCTTTGACCTGCAATATCTCAGGATTATTGCATTTATCGTCATTATCGCTTCACTGGTACAGTTCTCAGAACTTGTCATCAGGGCAACTCAACCTTTACTGCACCAGGTGCTTGGCATTTTCATTCCACTGATCACCACTAACTGCGCGGTGCTGGGTGTCGCCTTGTTAAACGTCCGTCACTCACGCAGTTTCATTGAATCCATTATGTATGGACTCGGTGCCGCAGTGGGTTTCTCCTTACTACTGATAATGTTCGCTGCAATTCGCGAAAAACAGGAACGCAAACAAGTTCCGGCGCCCTTCCAGGGTGCGGCGATCAACATGATCACGGCGGGGCTCCTGTCACTCGCTTTCATGGGTTTCACGGGAATGGGCTAGTGGACCTGTCTGGCATCCTCAACGGCACAATGCTCCTGATCTCGATTGGTTTCATATCTGGCGGTCTCTTGTTGCTGAGTAGCCGCAGATGGCCGGAAGACAGCAGCGATATTGTTAACCAGGTAAACAAGTTGTTACCGCAAACCCAGTGCGCCCAGTGTGGATATGCCGGTTGTAAACCCTACGCCCAGGCAATCGTTGAGGGCGAGGCAATCAACAAGTGTCCGCCTGGAGGAGAGTCAACTATCGCCAGGCTCGCTGACCTGTTGGCAAGAGAAATATCAGCGCTCGATGATTCCTGCGGCACATTCACACCACCTGTCGTCGCCCGGATTCGTGAACAGGAGTGCATCGGCTGCACACTGTGTATCCAGGCCTGTCCCGTCGATGCCATTATCGGTGCACCCCAGGTGATGCATACTGTCATCTCGAATGAATGCACCGGTTGTGAGCTTTGTCTACCACCTTGCCCGGTAGATTGTATCGATATCGACCCTCTGAATGCACCGGATATCGTCCCGATGCCTTTCCCGGAACACGATCTCCCATGCATTCATTGCAGTCTGTGTACGGAAGAGTGCCCAAAAGACCTTGCACCCCAGCAATTGTTCCTGTTCAAGGATTCTGTCCAGATTGCCGATTCACTCGGGCTGATGGATTGTATCGAATGCCGCATCTGTGATCGTGTGTGTCCCAGTGAAATTCCCTTAACGGCAATATTCCAGAATATGAAGCAATCGCTATACCGCCAGAAAGAGGAAACTGCAAAAGCCGGGTATGCTGAGCTCCGATTTAAGCGCAGGGAAAACCGGCTGATCACCCGCACTGCCGCAATCCGTAAAAGACCTGGCAAGGCTGATGCTGCCGCACTCCTGGCTAACCTTAAAGAAGGTGGATAATTGAACCTGGAATCGGTAGTTGGCCGCTGCAATCTTATCGTAAGGTGCTGTTTTGAAAGCGACGCACCCTAACAGGGCAAATCACCCGGCGGGTGAGCAACGCGATGGTGGTCAGGTTGAATACCCGTAACCTGATGTTCAGGGTCCAGATTGCACTTTTGCCGGGATGCCTGGTATTGGCTTATTACTACGGTGCGGGAATCATCCTGAATGTCGCCTTTGCAATGCTGTTTTCGCTTCTCGTGGAGTTAATCGCACTTAAATCTCGAGCACTGCCCCTCACGACTGTAAAAGATGGAAGCGCCCTGCTAACGGGCGCATTGTTGGGGCTGGCACTGCCACCCTACCTGCCGCTCTGGATGATATTGGTCGGTTGTCTATTTGCCATCATCTTCGCCAAACACATGTACGGTGGGTTGGGCCAGAACCTGTTTAATCCAGCGATGGTCGGGTACGCGGTTCTCATTATTTCCTTCCCACTTGCCATTTCCAACTGGCCAGCGCCAGAAATGACGACTCACTCACCCATCGATGCGCTCAATATCAAACTTAACTCTACGGGTCCTGCTTCTCTGGCCTCTGGCGCACAGGCCTCTCGCACACAAAAAATTGATAGCTTTACAGGCGCAACACCTCTGGATGAATTCAAATTTCGCGGGTCGCTTACCGTGGATGAATTCTGGAATAAATTCACTGCCGAATCCTGGTCTGTATGGATGAAGATCAATCTCGGGTTTCTGATAGGTGGGCTCTATCTGATCTACACCCGGTCATGTACCTGGAAGGCACCGGTCAGCATGCTCGCTACACTGGGGGCGTTGTCCCTGGTGTTTTTTGATGGCGGCAGTTCCAACAGTCTTGGCTCCCCTGTGTTCCATCTTTTTACCGGCGCGACCATGATGGGGGCCTTCTTTGTCGTGACGGACCCGGTGACCTCACCTGATTCAGTCTGGGGACAAATCGTTTTTGGAATTGGCGTGGGGTTGCTGACTTTTGTCATCAGAAGCAGCGGCGCATACCCGGAAGGCATCGCATTTGCCATATTGTTAATGAACGGATGTAGCCCCCTGATTGACTACATCGAATTCAGGCTCAAACCAGAGTTGAGCCGCCACCAATGAAGCGCATTTTAAAACCACCATCAACATTCCCGGTGAAGTCACCGATGGCATCCCTGGTGATACTTGCCGCAGTTTGCGGAATATTGATCAGTACGCTTCACGCTGTAACAAGGTCCACCATCGCCGGTAATCAGCAAATATTTGCAGCAAAACAGTTAAAAGAAGTCCTCGGAGATCCTACCCAGGATATCGTCAAACTAACCGACGAACTCTATTACACCATGAGTGAAAACGGGCTATCCGGTTTTATTTTTCAACATACTACCCATGAGGGATACAACGGAACCATAAAATCCTGGATTGCAGTTGACCTCCACCAGGTCATCCGCGGCGTCAGAGTGTTTGAACATCACGAAACACCGGGGATTGGTGACAAAATCGAAATTAATGTTTCCAGTTGGATCAAGCATTTTAATCGGAAGTCCCTGAACACAAGCAGCTGGTCCCTGACAAAACACGGCGGCACTTTCGATCATTTTACCGGCGCCACGATTACCTCACGCGCCATGGTCAAAGCGGTCGAATCAGGATTAACAAGGGCGCAGGACGAGGCCGTAGAATGGACCAAAATGGCGGAAAATAACAGTGACTGACACCAGCTTAATGGGGAACACCACAAAAACAATCACGGTGGAAGGTCTCTGGACCCGTAATCCGGCGCTTGTACAGCTTCTCGGTTTATGCCCCCTGCTTGCGGTCTCCGGCACATTTACTTCTGCACTGGGGCTCGGGATAACGACTTTAGTGGTGCTGGTCTTTTCCAATCTTTTTATCAGCCTCTTCAGGGGAATGCTAACCGACAGCATTCGACTACCCGCGCAAATCATGGTGATCGCGAGCTTTGTCACCCTCGCCGACATTTTATTGCAATACTGGTTTTTCGACCTGCACCAGCGGATCGGGTTATTCGTCGCATTGATCGTCACCAATTGTACCCTTCTCGGTCGGGCTGAATCATTCGCCAGCCGAAATCCAGTTGCCTATGCCGTGCTGGATGGTTTTATGATGGGGCTTGGCTTTTTACTGGTGTTACTGGTGATGGGGGTCATTCGGGAAGTACTGGGTCACGGAACCCTGTTCACCAATCTGCACCTTCTGTTAGGTGATACAGGCCGGGATTTCGAGATCAGGTTCCAGGACTCAGGCTTCCTGTTGATGGTGTTACCACCAGGCGCATTTCTGACGCTGGGCTGCCTGATAGCGCTTAAGAACAAATTAACTCAGCGATGGATAGTCAACCAGTGAATAGCCGGTGCATCACTAAAAGCGATTCCCCTTATTTTTTGAAACGGACCGGCTCGCCCACTCACCCCCTGAAAGAGGTAGAACATGAATCCTGAAAAACGCTACCAATTCCTCTCCAGACTACGAGAAGAAAACCCCACTCCCACAACGGAACTAAGCTACGGCTCTACATTTGAATTGCTGATTTCTGTCATCCTCTCTGCCCAGGCAACTGACGTTAGCGTAAACAAGGCGACCAGGAAATTGTATGCGCTGGCCAACACGCCGGAAACCATTTTAAAGCTCGGGGAATCGGGGCTAAAAACCTATATCAAAACCATTGGACTCTTTAACGGCAAAGCCAGCAACATCATCAAAACATGCAAAATGCTGATCGAGCGCCACGATTCAACGGTCCCAGAAACGAGAAAGGAGCTTGAAGCCCTGGCCGGCGTTGGCAGAAAAACAGCCAATGTCGTGCTCAATACCGCATTCGGCGAGCCTACCATGGCCGTGGACACTCACATTTTCAGAATCTCCAACCGCACAAAATTTGCCCCGGGGAAAAATGTCCTCCAGGTGGAAAAGAAACTCCTGAAAGTCATCCCCGAAGAATTTATCCGCGACGCACACCACTGGCTGATTCTGCATGGCCGGTATATCTGCACCGCCCGCAACCCAAAATGTGGCGCCTGTGTTGTTTATGATTTATGCGAGTACAAATCAAAAAAACAGGACCTGGAGAGCTGAAATTTGACCCTTACCGGACAAACCGGGCGAATCGACAGTTTCTATTCTCGGCCAGGCTACCAGGGTTGTCAGCTCAACTTCCTGCCCTTTTTGCTAGCTATCCTCAGGCGTAATGCGTTTAACTTGATAAATCCCGCTGCATCGGCCTGGTTATAGGCGCCTGCATCATCTTCAAAAGTTACGACTGCACTGTCATAAAGGCTATCACTCTCAGATTGCCTGCCCACTACCGTCACATTGCCTTTATAGAGTTTCAATCTCACTGTGCCGTTAACGTACTCTTGTGAATAGTCAATCAGGGTCTGCAACGCCATTCGTTCGGGAGACCACCAGTAACCATTGTATATTAGCGTTGCATATCTCGGCATTAACTCATCTTTCAGGTGAGCGAGTTCGCGATCAAGCGTGATAGATTCGATAGCCCGATGGGCTTTTAACATAATAGAACCGCCCGGTGTCTCGTAACACCCACGTGCCTTCATGCCCACATACCGGTTTTCTACGATATCGAGCCTGCCAATCCCGTTCTCGCCACCAATCTTGTTAAGGCGCGTTAAAATCTCCGCCGGACTTAACGCTTTTCCATCAATGGAAACGACATCACCACGAGCGTAAGAAAGCTCGATGTAGGTTGCACTGTCAGGCGCCGATTCCGGCGACACAGTCCATAGCCACATGGATTCTTCAGGCTCAACATTAGGATCTTCAAGTATTCCGCCCTCATAGGAAATATGCAGCAGGTTCGCATCCATTGAATATGGAGACTTTTCACCCTGGTGTTTCTGGTCGACCTTGATCTGGTGTTTTTCACAGAATTTCATCAAAGACTCCCGTGAATTCAGATCCCATTCCCGCCAGGGAGCAATAACCCGTACATCGGGTTTGAGCGCATAGGCACCCAATTCAAACCTGACCTGGTCATTCCCCTTCCCCGTGGCGCCATGGGCAATCGCCCCGGCTCCTGTTTCGTTTGCAACCTCAATTAATCTCTTGGCAATTAAAGGCCGGGCAATACTGGTGCCCAGTAAATATTCGCCCTCGTAGATCGTGTTACATCGAAACATAGGGAAGACAAAGTCGCGAACAAACTCTTCGCGAACATCATCGATATAAATTTCCTTGACCCCCATACTCCGTGCTTTTTCCCGTGCCGATTCCAATTCTTCATCCTGCCCGAGATCCGCTGTATAGGTTACAACTTCACAGCTGTAAGTTTCCTGCAACCATTTAAGAATCACAGAGGTATCCAGTCCACCGGAATAAGCCAACACTACTTTACTAAATTCACTCATCTCTTAAGTCCCTGAGCGCTAAAAAGAAAGGGCGTTATAGTACCTGTTTGGCTGGAAGCAAACCAGATTGAAAAAAACCTGCTAATCTCGCATTTTCTGGCAAAACCTCAAGCGCCGCGCCAACATGTTACAATTTGTACCATGCGCTCCATAACGATTACCCGCCCCGATGACTGGCACGTTCACCTCAGGGATGGGGACTACCTGCCGGACACGGTGCGTGATATCAGCCGGTATTTTGGCCGGGCTATCGTCATGCCTAACCTGGTTCCGCCGGTTACCAGTGTTGATCAGGCAAGGCAGTACCAGGACAGAATCACGTCCCTGGTACACAAACACTCTCCCTTCGTGCCTCTAATGACCCTGTATCTAACCGACGAAACCAGTGAGGAAACGGTGGTGCAGGCCAAGCAGTCTGGCTTTATCAAGGCATTCAAACTTTATCCTGCCGGGGTAACGACAAATTCGGATGCTGGTGTCTATCGTATCCAAAACCTGTTCCCGACGTTTGCGGCAATGGAAAAACATGGCATGCCGCTAGCCGTCCACGGGGAGGTCACGGATCAGGATGTGGATATCTTTGACCGGGAAGTTGAATTTATTGGGGAACAACTCGCGCCGATAATAGAATCATTCCCCAGCTTGAGGGTGATCTTTGAACATATTACGACAACCGAGGCGGTCGATTTTGTCATACAGGCACCAGGGACTCTCGCCGCTACCATCACCGTGCACCATCTGTTATTTAACCGAAATGACCTGCTCGCGGGTAGTGTGAAACCCCTCTATTATTGCCTCCCTGTTTTGAAGAGGAGTACCGATCAATTATCCCTCATCAATGCAGCAACGTCGGGGAATCCAAAATTTTTCCTGGGGACTGATTCTGCGCCCCACCCCCGCCAGGCAAAGGAAAATGCCTGTGGTTGCGCCGCAGGCTGTTATACCGCGCATGCGGCAATTGAACTCTACGCGGAAGCATTTGATGCTGCCGGGAAACTCGATCGACTGGAAGCCTTTGCAAGCCACAATGGTCCGGACTTCTACCAGCTGCCTAGAAATGAAGACAGCATCACATTATCTAACGAATTCTGGAAGGTTCCGGACTCACTGATATTTGGACAGGATGAGTTAATCCCGATTCGCACCGGGGACAGGGTCCGCTGGATGGTTAAGGATTTCGATTGAACGAAAATAAGTTACCCATTGCATACAGATTCCGGGGCTACCTGCCTGTTGTCATCGATGTGGAAACCGGTGGATTTAACAGTGACACGGATGCCCTGCTGGAAATAGCCGCCGTCATTATCTCCATGGACGATGAGGGCCTGCTGGTTCCCGGGAAGCGGTTTTTCCATAACATCGAACCCTTTCCCGGCGCTAATATTGAGCAGTCCTCACTGGAGTTTACCGGAATTGATCCATACAACCCCCTGCGAATGGCTGTACTGGAAATAAATGCCCTCGGTGAAATATTTAAAGCAATCCGAGCCGAAATAAAACGTACCGGTTGCAATCGAGCCATCATGGTTGCCCATAACGCACACTTTGATCACGGTTTTGTCAATGCAGCGGCGATAAGATGCAACATAAAGCGAAACCCATTCCACCCGTTTTCATCTTTTGATACGGTGAGTCTCGGCGGCCTGGCCTATGGACAAACTGTCCTGGCAAGAACTTGTGCCGCCGCCGGCATTGAGTTTGATGCAAATGAGGCACACTCCGCCCGATACGACTGCGATAAAACAGCAGAAATATTCTGCACGATCGTTAACAAGTGGCGAACTTTGCAGCCTACAAGCACTGAATCCCTGTAAAGCAAATTCTGCAACCTGCCTGTAGCATTGAGGAGCACGCTAAATTCCGTAAGCGAAGGCTAACAAGCTCAATGGATGCGTGACTTTTGATCCGTCGGCAAGACCATGTTGAATGTGCGTTCCAGCCATCGCACAATCACTGGTGTAAAAATCGGCGCCACTTTCCTTCACCCTTTTGACAACCGGTTTAAGAATTTTCATTGCGGCTTCATGTTTTTCAGATTTAAAGGTGTAGGTACCATCATGGCCGGAACATCGTTCAATGGGCATCACTTCAGTGGCCGGTACCAGCTGAAGGACATCCCGCGTCTTCAAGCCGATGTTCTGGACTCTCTGGTGGCAAGCAACCTGGTAGGCAATCTTGCCGAGTGACTGGCTGAAATCCGTTTTCAGAAGTCCTTCCCTATGCCTCAGCATCAAGTACTCAAAGGGATCAAACATCGCGGCCTGAACCTTCTTTACGTTAGATTCTTCCGGGTACATCAACGGCAATTCCTGCTTGAACATCAAGGTGCAGGATGGAATCAGGGTCACCAGGTCGTACCCCTCATCAACCAACCTGGCCAACACAGGCATGTTATGAGACTTCATCCTCTCCACTGCCTTCAAGTCACCCAATTCAAACTTGGGCATACCACAGCATCTGGCATCCCTTATCACCTGGACAGGAATACCATTGTGTTCAAATATCCGGATGAACTCTTCGCCCAGCTCAGGTGCATTGTAATTGCCGTAACATGTGGCAAACAGAGCCACTTTGCCGCGCGTATCTTTGGTTGCCCTGACCGCCAGATCAACAGGGTTGTGCATTTTGGTTCGTCGATTCAGGGTACGGCTATGATAATCAGGCAGGCTTGCATCCGCATGTATCCCCAACGTTTTGTCGAGGAGTTTCCTGAAAGGTTTGACCTTGTTAACCGCATTGGCCACCTGGGCTATTCCGGGTGTACTGATGAATGCACCCATATGATCGGTGGATGTGATCAACCGGTCTCGAATTTTGCTCCCTTTATTCCGGAATTTGACTGCCTTTGCCCGAAGCATCAAATGGGGGAAATCAACATTCCACTCATGGGGTGGTACATACGGACATTTGGTCTGGTAACACATATCGCACTGAAAACAATGATCAATGACCTGGTCAAAATCTTCCCGGGCAACACCATCAACTTCCATGGTTTCTGATTCATCAACAAGATCAAACAAGGTCGGAAAGGATTCACACAGATTGAAACAACGACGACAACCGTGACAAATGTCGAAAACACGCTCCAATTCCTTCGTCAGATGCACCTCATC
>Ga0114950_10000049_pt1 | contig 58210 bp, 60 predicted proteins | sample N075metaG_FD_83503 | JGI IMG/M metagenome (GOLD analysis project Ga0114950, IMG submission 83503) | Deep subsurface microbial communities from Kermadec Trench to uncover new lineages of life (NeLLi) - N075 metaG | ecosystem: Environmental > Aquatic > Marine > Ocean trench > Sediment | place...
AAAACTCGGCTCAGACACATTCGAAATTCATGAATCTCATGAACACTTATGTGTCTGAAATAGTCGTTATGCCATTCCCAACACCAAGTGCTCACACATCTGTCTTTATCTTCTTGTTAAATAGCACTGCGCTCGCTTTGGACCACAGTAATGCCCGGGGCTTGCCCCGAAGCAGGAGGCGTATTATACGTATCGAGTCGACTAGTGCAATACTATTTGTAACTATTTTTCCCGGGTGCAGAAATAATTCTTAAGTGATTGAATAATATGTAATTAATCAGAAAAATAATGGGCAAAAACAGGCCCGGGCAAGCAGATCAGACGACTTCGATAAGGTGATACTTCTTTTTCCCCAGTTTCACCAGATAAAAGCACCCGTACATAGCCTGGTCGGGTTCAAAGCAAGCCGCCAGATCCATGTTGTGTTGCTGACCCAGCGCACGGCCATTAACCTGCACCGCCTGACGACCCAGGGCATCTTTCACCTGCTTGCCAGACGTCACCATACCGGCTTCTGTCAATACCTGGGTGAGGCTGGAACCGGCAAAGCTGGCACGGTCGAGTGTGCTGCTGGGCAAACCATCCTGTCGCAACTGCTGGACGTCACTTTCGGACAGACCTTCGGTATCACCACTGAACAAGGCCTCGGTGATGCGCTGGGCTGCCAAAAGCCCTTCCTCACCGTGCACCAGGCGAGTGACTTCCTGCGCCAGGATAGCCTGTGCCTGCGGCCGTCCTTGCCGCTGCTGGTCTGCAGCCTCTATAGCGGCTATTTCGTCTACATCCAGAAAGGTAAAGTAGCGCAGGTATCGATATACATCCCCATCCGCGGCGTTAATCCAGAATTGATAAAAGGCATAGGGCGAGGTGCGGGCGGGGTCCAGCCAGATTGTGCCGGTCTCCGTCTTGCCAAACTTGGTGCCGTCGGCCTTGGTCACCAATGGCATAGTCAGGCCAAACACCTGGTTACCATGCATTCTGCGGGTCAGGTCTATGCCCCCGGTAATATTGCCCCACTGGTCAGAACCACCAATTTGCAGTGTGCAATTGTGCAGGCGGTTCAGCTCCGCGAAATCATAGGACTGCAGGATCATGTAGGTGAATTCGGTGAAACTGATACCGCTGCCCTCTCGCTCCAGGCGTTGTTTCACCGATTCCTTCTGGATCATGGCATTGACGGAGAAGTGCTTGCCTACATCGCGCAGAAAATCCAGCACATTTTTGTCAACCATCCAGTCCAGGTTGTTCACCACCTGGGCCGAATTCTCACCACAGTCGAAATCGATAAAGGCAGACACCTGGGTCCGTATTTTGTCAACCCATTCGGCGACCACGTCGGGCGTATTGAGTTGTCGCTCCTGGGCCTTGAAGCTGGGATCACCCACCAGGCCGGTTGCGCCACCCACCAGGGCCAGCGGTTTGTGACCAGCCAACTGGAAACGGCGCAGCATGAGCAGGGGAACCAGCGAGCCGATATGCAAGCTGTCGGCCGTAGGATCGAAGCCGCAGTACAGGGTACGACAACCACCCGCCAGGTGAGCGGCGAGCTCATCTTCTCCAGCCAGCTGGAAAATGAGCCCTCTGGCCCGCAAGTCCTCAAGGATATCGACCTGGTTCATCCGTCCGATAGTGTCCTGTGTTAAAGAAGCGCGAACGATACCGGAACCCGTTATAAATGCAAAGCCCCGGGCTTGCAGGGGAGGGTTAAAGCCTGGAGATATAGCCGGCTATTATGATTAGGCGTTTCTTTGATATACTTCCGGCATAAGACAGATACAAGAACCATAGAGTGTTATGACCAGAGTGAATGGCCTCCGCGGAGCAACTGCCCTTGGGACAGTGACTCCAGGAGCCACAAGTATAGGCGAGAGCAAGATATTCCCTCGCCGGCACCTGTTATTGGTGGCTGGCGTGGCGGGGTTTATGGGCCTGGTCCTCTCGCTAATGCCAGCCGGCGATGTCAGCGCCAACCGCAAGTTGGTACCTATCGAATTGGTCCTGGAACCCCTGCCCGCGGCGCTTCCTGAACCTCGCACTGAAGAGGCCTGGCGGGAGATCCCGGTAAAGTCTGGCGACAACCTGTCACTTATCTTCCAACGCGCCGGTCTCGCCGATGGCGACGTATACCACATCGTTCACAACGCAGATGGCGGCAAGGCACTCACCCGGATGTACCCGGGCCAATCATTAAGCTTCCTGCTGGACAGCGACGGTGGTCTACAGGGACTGCGGCACCAGCTCTCACCCCTGCAAACAACCTCCTACCGCAGACAGGGTGACACCTACACGGTGGAATCTATCGAGCGACAGCCCCAGGTACATCGCAGCTTCGCCTCAGCCACCATCGATTCATCGCTGTTCCTGGCCGGGCAGGACGCCGGCATGCCACAAAATCTGATTATGGAGCTGGCCAACATATTTGGCGGCGTCATCGACTTTGTGCTGGACCCGCGCCAGGGTGATTCTTTCCACGTGCTGTACGAGGAACTTTACCTCGACGGCGAAAAATACAGGAATGGTAAAATCCTGGCGGCGGTGTTCATAAACAGAGGCAAAAGCTACAATGCCTTCCGGTATACCGACGCAGCCGGTAAAACTGGCTACTTTTCCGATGACGGCGTCAGCATGCGCAAAGCCTTCCTGTTGGCGCCGGTTGACTTCACCCGTATCAGCAGCAATTTTAACCCGCGTCGACTGCACCCCATCTACAAAACCAAACGCCCACACCGTGGCACCGATTACGCCGCACCCCGTGGCACGCCAGTATTTGCCTCAGGTGATGGCCGCGTTATAAAATCTGGCTATAACAAAGCCAATGGCAACTACGTGGTCATCCAGCACGGCGAGGCCTACACCACCAAGTACCTGCACCTTACCAAGCGTAAAGTGAAGAGGGGGCAGCGGGTTAAACAACAACAGGTAGTGGGCACAGTAGGCTCTACCGGCGCCGCCACCGGCCCCCACCTGCACTATGAGTTTCTCGTCAATGGCGTGCACCGCAATCCACGCACCATCCTCAAGAAGCTACCCAAAGCCAAGAGTCTGGCAGCGGCAGAAATGCCACGCTTTCACCAACAAACCAGCAGCTTTCAAATGCAACTCGCTTCAATTCAACAGCAGCAGCTGGCTCTGAACGACTCCAGCAGTACAGCAGCGCTCTAGCACCCATGTCAGATTCACTACTGGTTGGATTAATGTCCGGTACCAGTATTGATGCGGTTGATGCCGTTCTGGTTCGCATCACAGGTGAATCACTGCAATTAATAGACTGCCTGGAATATCCCATAAGTGACGATCTCAAAGAGGAAATTTCTCAACTGAGTCACAGCGGCAACAACGAGATTGAACGCATGGGCTCACTGGACCGGCGCCTGGGCCAACTTTTTGGAGATGCCTGTTTACAGCTCCTGCAACAGGCAGACATCGACCCGTCGCAAGTACGCGCCATAGGCTCACACGGCCAGACCATCAGGCACTGCCCACCCTCTGCCAGCCACTCCGGTCAAACCGCCTTTACTGTACAGATCGGGGATCCCAATACCATCGCCGAAATCACTGGCATTACCACCGTGGCTGATTTTCGACGGCGCGACATCGCAGCGGGGGGAGAGGGAGCTCCACTGGTACCGGCTTTCCATGCGGCCCTGTTCAGTGATCCTTCCAGAAGCCGCGCCATCGTCAATATCGGCGGCATTGCCAATATCAGCCTGTTGCGTGATGGGCAAGTCAGTGGCTTTGACAGCGGCCCGGGCAATACCTTGCTGGATCATTGGATCAACGCCAGGCGCAACCAGGCCTACGATGCCAATGGCGACTGGGCAGCTGAAGGCTGGGTGCAGGAGTCTCTGTTGGCGCGCCTCCTCACGCATCCCTACCTGCAATTACCGCCCCCGAAAAGCACCGGTAAGGAGGCATTCAACCTGGCATGGCTGGATCAACAGCTCAGCAACACGCCGGATCTGTCAGCTGTAGATGTGCAGGCAACTCTAGCGGAATTCACCGCAAGAACCATCACCGATGCCATTGCGATCAGCGACCAAAACATTGATGAAATCTATATCTGTGGCGGCGGCGCAGCCAACGGCGATTTAATGCGCAGAATACGCAGCCGGATCGGCCCGGCCCACCTGGGTACTACCACAGAGTTAGGTTGCGACCCGACCTGGGTTGAAGCCGCCGCTTTTGCCTGGCTGGCATTTCGACGACTGGAGGGTCTGGCGGGAAATGTGACGCAGGCGACCGGCGCCAGCGGAGAAAGGATCCTGGGGGGGGTTTACACGGCTTAAATCGAGAAGGACGCCCCACAGCCACAGGTTGTTGAAGCGTTGGGGTTGATGACAACAAAACGCGAACCCCCAAGGCCTTCGGTATAGTCCACTTCAGCACCCACCAGGTATTGATAGCTCATTGGGTCTATCAGCACCACCACGCCATCTTTCTCTACGGTCGTGTCGTCCTCAGCGGCTTCTTCCTCGAAAGAGAAACCATACTGAAAGCCCGAGCAGCCGCCACCCGTCACGTACACTCGCAACTTGAGAGCTTCATTATCTTCTTCGTCGATCAGCTGGCGCACCTTGTGCACAGCGCGCGCGCTCAATGCCAGCGTAGAAGGTGTAAAGGACTGGGCTACGGTCATGGAATCTCCCGAAAAACGAGCGAAGTATCTATTAACCTAGTAATTTAGTCAAGTTTTAAGGGAGGCGGCTGTAGGCTTCATTTCCGGCCCGGCGGCTGTCTTGTGGGGCGCCTCTTTCGCGCTCACCTCGGCGCTGTGCTTGAGGCTGCCATTGACCTCGGCACCCATCGCCATCTCAACCAGGACATAGTGGACATTGCCTTGCACCTTGGCCTTGGCGGCCAGTTCAAGGTGCTTGGTGGAATAAACATCGCCAATAATGGTGCCATTAATGATCACTGACGGCGCTCGAATTTCTCCCTCGACCCGGCCCTTGTCGACAATTCTCACCACTGCCTCCTTGCCAGGCTGCGCAAGTATATTGCCGCGCACCACGCCTTCGATATCCAGATTGCCACAAAATTTAATATCCCCGACCACCTCAGTATCCCTGGATATCAGGGTGGTATTGTTGGAGGATCCGAAACTACTACCCTTTTTTTTACTGCCCAACATGACTTAGCTTCTCCTGTACCGACCATGGGAATTCTTCACTAACTTCCGACCGGCGCGGTTTGGTTGATTTGGCGGATACCCGCAAAAATTGAGGGACAAAGCCCTCGGGAAGTTGCAGCTCCCCGTCTATAGCTTGAAAATACTTGAATCGCAGCCGAATGTCAGCATTAGGCACTTGTAAAGACAGGTCTGACAGGTCAAATTCAACAGTTTCACCTGCCTTTTCGCCCACCACGCTTACTTTCAGGATACCGGTCATCAGTTCATGCTTGCGCGCACTTTGCTGCACCAGCACCCGGAACTGAAAACGTCCTGCCTGTTCATCCGCGATCAGGTCAATACTGCGTATATTAAGGCCTTCCGCCAGCTCGCCCGGTGCCATCAGACTCTTGTAAAACCTGATACCACGCTCCAGTTCAGCGATCAATTCCTGCTGGGCCGCCAACTCCTGACGCACTATTTCCAGCGCCGCGGAATCTACTTCACGGCGGGTTTGGTTGTTTACCTGCCACTGCCGTAGCTCTTCCAATTGCCGGGCCTGCACAACAAGGTGCTCCTGCAGCGACCAATTCTCCTCGGATACGGACCAGTACAGCCGATAACTACTGAAACCACCACCAACAATGCCGATGAGGAAAACCGCTACCACTAATACGCCCCACAAGAGTTTGCGGCGACGCTGGCGTACCGGGTCATATTGAACGACAACCGAGCGACTCATCATGGCAGTAATGCTATTCCCTGCAGGCCCATGGTTTCATCCAGCCCACACAGTATATTCATCACCTGCACGGCCTGGCCCGAAGCCCCTTTTACCAAATTATCTTCGACCACGGTAACTACCACCATATCGCGCTGTTGCGGGCGCGTCACCGCCAACCGCAACATGTTTGAGCCGCGCACACTGCGGGTTTGGGGCAGTTGCCCGGCTGGCAGCACATCGACAAAAGGTTCGTTTTCATAGCGGGACTCATACAGCTGCTGCAAATCAACTTCAGACGTCAAGCGGGCATAAAGAGTAGCGTGAATACCCCGGATAATCGGCAGCAGATGCGGCACGAAGGTCACAGCCACTGGCGCAGCGGCAATATCGGACAGGCCCTGCTCTATCTCGGGTAAATGGCGATGTCCCTCCACCCCGTAAGCCTTGAAGTTGTCGCTGGCCTCCGACACCAGGTTATCAATTTTTGCCTGCCGACCCGCACCGCTAACCCCGGATGCGGCATTGGCGATCAAACTATCGATATCGATGACTCCGGCCTCCAGCAAGGGCAAAAAACCCAGTTGCACAGCGGTGGGGTAACAGCCGGGGCAGGCCACCAGTTGAGCGTCGGCAATCTTGTTGCGATTGACTTCGGGCAATCCGTACACGGCCTGTGCCAGCAATTCGGGGCAGGCATGGGGCTCTCCGTACCATTGCGACCAGAGTTCGGCGTCACGCAGGCGAAAATCTGCCGACAAATCAATGATTTTTACACCTGTGGCCAGTAGCTCAGGCACCATTTGCATGGCGACATTATGTGGCGTCGCATAAAACACCACATCGCAGGCAGCGAGGGTCTCAATATCCGGGCTACTGAATTGCAGGTCACAGTGACCACGTAAATTGGGGAATAAGTCGTCAACCCTGCGCCCTGACTCGGCTCTGGAAGTAATTGTGACCAGCTCTACCTGCGAATGCGGCGCCAACAAACGCAGCAATTCCACGCCGGTATAGCCGGTGCCGCCGACAATTCCTACCTTAATCACCCTGCTTCTCCTACCTGGTGCGCCCACACTGTGTTTTCCCATAGGGGCAAAGCCGGATATTATAGGTTTTTTGACCCGGGCAGGCGCGGTAATTTTGCCGCACAGCACAACGAGCTCCCTATGAAGCCAGGCCAGTACACACAACTGTTTTCAGACTACCGCGCGCTGCTGCCCTACTCGCTGCTGGGTGTATTGGCAGGCATTGCCAGCGCCGTCGTAATTATGGGCTTCGATTTGCTGATCACGACCACCAGCTCCCTGTGGTTGGGCGAGGCGGGCGCTGAGTCCTTCGAAAATCTCGGCCTGTGGCAGCGCTTTGCCCTACCGGTAGCCGGCGCCATGGTGCTGGGCATCATCTTCTCGGCACTGCGCCCTGAAGATCGGGAGGTAGGCATCGTGCACGTGCTGAGTCGAATGGATAGCCACTATGGCCATCTGCCCGTTCGCAACGCACTGGTGCAGTTCTTTGGTGGTGTTATCGCCCTGGCTACGGGGCAATCTGGTGGCAGGGAGGGCCCGGGAGTACACCTGGGCGCCGCCATCAACAGCACCATCGCCTACCGGCTCAAATTGCCCAACAACAGCCAGCGTATTCTTATCGCCTGCGGGACCGCCGGCAGTATTGCGGCAGCCTTTAACGCGCCACTGGCGGGCATTATTTTCGCCATGGAAGTGATCGTTGCAGAATACACCGTAATTGGTTTCACACCGGTCATTCTCGCCGCTGTCAGTGCCACCACTATTCGCCGTGTCTTTGACAACTCGGCGACGTTTGTCATTCCCCCGGTTGAATTGACCTCGTTGCTGGAGTTGCCCTTTATTTTACTGCTGGGCATTTGTGTCGGCACCGTCGTGGCACTGTTCATTTACCTGCTAAAGCGCAGCCTGCCCCTGTCACGCTACTCTGTGTTGTTGCGCTTCACCCTGGCAGGCCTTATTACTGGCAGCCTGGCAATATTTCTCCCAGAGGTAATGGGGATAGGCTATGACAGTCTCAACCGGGCGCTGCTCGGAGAGCTGGCCCCGACCATTCTATTCACCATTATCGCCTGTAAACTTATAGCCACAGCCTGCAGTGTCGGCCTGGGTCTACCGGTGGGCCTGATCGGTCCCAACCTGTTGATCGGGGGATGCATCGGAGGCCTGCTCGGCTACTGGGGAGGCTCGCTGTTTCCAGAGCTCAGCTCAGATACTTCCCTGTATGTAGTCATTGGTATGGGAGCCGCCATGGCAGCGGTACTCAACGCACCGCTGGCGGCAATACTGGCAGTCGTAGAGCTGACCCAGAATGTGCTGGTGGTATTTCCATCGATGCTGGCAATCATCGCAGCCACACTCACCACCACGCTGGTCTTTAAACAGCGCTCTGCTCACCAGACCGTATTACGTTACCTGCAACGAGAGCACAATGAAGACCCTATCAACATGATGTTGCACCAGACCAACGTAACGCAGGTCATGGATAGAAGCCTGTTATCCGTACCCCATATCATCGAACACACTGAGCTCGGTGAGCTGGAACTGGCCAAATGGTGTCTGCTGCAGCGCGAGGGTGAGCCACTCTACCTGGTCAGCGGGGAAGAGCTAAAGCCGATCATCGCCGGCTGGCAATCTGAACATGCCTGTGACATTACTGAACAGGATCTGCGGCGCTGGTCTTTCGCGTCACTGACGCCGCGCGCCACCCTGCGCGAAGCACTGGACATCATGCACCAACAAACGGTAGAGGCAATTATCATCAGCGATAGCCTGGCACCCGCAGAGAAAGCTTTCCGCGGAGTGATCACGCGCGATACCATTGCACAATATTATCTTGGCAAATTTTGAGGTAAGCCTCGGGAGAGAGAGTCGAATACGATGCTGTGGCTGAAAGCTCTACATATTATTGCAGTAATTTGCTGGTTTGCCGGTATCTTTTACCTACCGCGCCTCATGGTGTACTACGCCTCCAGCGAGCACGAAGAAACCCGCCGCCAACTGGCTTTTATGGCGGGCAAGCTATATCGATTTGTCACCCCCATCGCGTTCATTGCCATCGCCCTGGGTGTTGTTCTCATCAGCACCAACATCGACTACTATCTTTCCGCCAACTGGCTGTGGCTGAAACTGGCGCTAGTGGTTATGCTGGTCATCTACCACGGCTATTGTGGTCGACTGGTACAAGCACTGGCAGCTGACAAGGATCGGCACACTCACGTATATTTCAGGATGTTTAATGAGATACCGGTTATATTCCTGGTACTCATTGTGCTGCTGGCCGTGTTAAAACCCTTCTGACAGGGGGATTTGTGGATCAATTAACACCTATTGTAATGTGCGTCGCCGAACTGGATCCCACCGGTGGCGGTGGCATTGCTGCTGACATAGAAACGCTGGCCAGCCTCGCCTGTCACTGCACGCCCATCATGAGCGCCATCAGCATCCAGGATACCCAGGATCTCAAAGATTCCGCCGTAGTGGACAGCACACTGCTAATCGAACAGATGCGAGCCGTACTGGAAGACATGCGGGTATCAGCAATCAAGCTACACCAGCTGGCCTCTACGTCGCACATTGAAGGTATCCATACGGTTATTACCGATTATCCACTACCACCGGTAGTGGTAGATCCCGCCCTGTGGGCTTTCCCGGTAGAAGCGGACTTTTGCGATGCCCTGTGTGCTCTCATCCTGCCGCAGACCAAATTGCTGGTATTAACTGAAACTGAGGCCTTTGAACTCGCGACTAACGCCGACACGATCACCGCCTGTGCAAACGAATTACTGGACACAGGCTGCGAGCACGTTCTCATTTCGACCGAACCCAACATCAAGCAGGAGTATGTCAGCCGTCTTTACTCCAGCGCCGGCCTCCTGAAAAGCTTTGCCTGGCCGAACCTGCCGCATAATTTTGTCGGCGCCGGCAGCACCTTCGCTGCGGCAATCACAGCTTTTCTCGCCCACGATATTCCCATGCAAGCAGCCATTCACCAGGCACAGGAATATACCTGGCACGCGCTGTCCCAGGCGCGCCGACTGGGCATGGGGAAACTGGTGCCCAACCGGCTGGCCCGGAGGAAGCCCTGAAATCGCCACCGGGTTATGGTAGAAAGCTGGATATTCCGCGCCATTGCCGCAATAATTCACAACCCAATACAACGGCGCAGCACGGTCCATGAACAAATCAGAAAAACTATTCGAACAGGCTAGTCAATTCATCCCGGGGGGCGTCAATTCGCCGGTGCGCGCCTTCAAGGCGGTAGGTGGCACGCCCTTTTTCGTCGAACGCAGCGAAGGGCCTTTTCTCTTTGATGCAGATGGCAAACGCTACATAGACTACGTGCTGTCCTGGGGGCCCATGATCATGGGACACAACCATCCGGCAGTGCGCGAGGCGGTAATAAAGCAGGCCGGCAATGGGCTCAGTTTTGGTACCCCCACAGAACTGGAGATCGACCTGGCCCGGAAAATTTGCGGCATCATGCCCGGCATGGACCTGGTGCGCATGGTGAACTCCGGTACCGAGGCAACCATGAGCGCCATTCGCCTGGCACGCGGTTTCACCGGCCGTGACAAAATCGTCAAATTTGAAGGCTGTTACCACGGGCATTCCGATTCACTGCTGGTAAAAGCAGGCTCGGGGGCACTCACCCTGGGTGTGCCCAGTTCACCGGGCGTACCGGCAGCACTGGCTGATCACACCCTGACCCTGTCCTATAACGATGCCGAAGGCGTGCGTGAGGCATTTGACCGCTACGGCGATGAAATTGCCTGCATCATCGTCGAGCCCGTGGCGGGCAATATGAACTGTATACCACCGCTGCCGGGTTTCCTGGAATGTCTGCGCGAGGTGTGCACAGCGCACAGCACTGTACTCATTTTCGACGAGGTAATGACCGGGTTTCGCTTCGGTCTGCAGGGCGCACAGGGTTTCTACAATATCCAGCCCGATCTGACCACCCTGGGTAAAGTGATGGGCGGCGGCATGCCGGTAGGCGCCTTTGGTGGTCGTCGCGACATCATGGAGCAGATAGCACCACTGGGGCCGGTCTACCAGGCTGGCACGCTGTCGGGCAATCCTATCGCCATGGCGGCGGGCCTGGCGACACTGGAGATTATCTCTGCCGCCAACTTTTATGAGCCGTTATTTGAGCACACCAGCCGCCTTGCCCATGGCCTGCGTGATGCGGCAGCGGCGGCCGAGGTGCCCTTTACTACCAATCATGCGGGCACCATGTTCGGCGGCTTCTTTACCGATGTCCCGCAAGTCAGCAATTATCAACAGGTCATGAACTGCAACAACGACCGGTTTAACCAGTTTTTCCACGGTATGCTGGACGCAGGCATCTACCTGGCACCGGCCTCCTACGAGACAGGTTTTATGTCGTCGGCCCACGGCGACGCAGAAATTGACGCCACATTGGATGCCGCGGCAACCGTAATGGCCCGCTTGTAGTTACGTCGCAGAAGCCCAGGAGAGCACCCATGCCACTAAACCTACCCAGAGCAAAATTCCCCGCCACTCGCATGCGGCGATTGCGCGCATCGGAGTCCAGGCGTCGCCTGGTACGGGAAAACCAGCTGAGTCCAGCAGACCTGATCTACCCGGTATTTGTGCTGGAAGGCCAGGGACAACGTGATGAAATTCCCTCCATGCCCGGCATAGAGCGTCTCAGCGTTGACCTGTTAGTGACTGAGGCGAAACAACTGCACTCCCTGGGTATCCCGGCCATCGCCCTGTTTCCAGTGATCGAAGCCGCCGGCAAATCCCTGCTGGCGGAGGAGTCCTGCAATCCCGATGGCCTGGTGCAACGCACCGTCAAAGCATTGAAGGACGCCGTGCCCGAGTTAAGCATCATTACCGATGTTGCACTGGACCCCTATACCACCCACGGCCAGGACGGGATAGTCGACGAGGCCAATTATGTACTTAACGACGTCACCTCGGACGCACTGGTTAGACAAGCCCTGTCTCACGCCGTTGCCGGTGCTGACATCCTGGCACCATCAGACATGATGGACGGACGCATCGGCGCTATTCGCACGGCTCTGGAAAATGAGTCTCATCACAATACCCTGATACTTTCCTACGCCGCCAAGTACGCCTCCGCCTACTACGGCCCCTTTCGCGATGCCGTCGGTTCCTCCGGCAACATCAAGGGTGGCAATAAGTTCAGCTATCAAATGGATCCCGCCAATTCAGACGAAGCGCTACACGAATGTGCGCTGGACCTGGCGGAAGGCGCTGACATGATTATGGTGAAGCCCGGCCTGCCCTACCTGGACATTGTGCGGCGCATCAAGGACGAGTTTGGCGTTCCCACCTTTGCCTACCAGGTCAGTGGCGAATACGCGATGCACCAGGCGGCGTTTGCCAACGGCTGGCTGGAAGCGGAACCGGTCATACTGGAATCGCTGATGGCCTTCAAACGTGCCGGTTGTGATGGCATACTAACCTACTTCGCGAAGCAGGCAGCGCGCATTTTGCAGGGCTGACTTTCATGCGCTGGACACGCTTGCTGCTGTTGCTGTTGTTACCCACAACTGCCAGTGCTGACTGCGAGTGTCTCTGGCAAGGCTCTTTTACCAAAGTACAGGCAGACACCGACCTGGTTGTCTCGGCCAGGGTCACTGCCCTGAGTGGCAACTCCATAGATTTAACCATTGCACAAATATTGCGCGGCACACTCTACAACGAAGACATTCGAGTGTGGTTGGATACCGGTGACCTGTGCCGGGCTGAACCAGGCACCTTCCCCGTCGGCAGCCAATGGGTAATGGCGCTGGACACAATAGATGCCGTGGCCGCTGGCGGCTTCAATCCCAACACCCCCAATATCAGCTACGGACGGGTGGGTGATTACAGTCTTTCGCGCTGCGGCGGTTACTGGTTGAGCCAGAATGAAAACCTGGTATCGGGAAATCTTAGCGGCGGACCGCGCTGGGTGATGGAACCGAAAATGTCGCCGGTACTACTGGACCTGGTGGCCGGTTACGTGGCCGGAGCTGTGGACGAAGCAACACTGAAGGAGGCCGGGCGAGTCAATCCGGAACTACAAAAACTGATTCTGGAAACCCGTTTGCACCTGCGCAGCCAGCAATAGGCCGCTATTATTCAAGCACCGCCAGCAACTCATTCAACATCATCAGCGACAGCCCCCAGATTCGACGCCCCTGGTATATATAGCAAGGCAGGGGAATTTCAATACCACGCCGCTGCCATACCATTTTCTGTCGATTAGTTTTGTTCAACAAGAATGTCAGGGGTACCCAGATCACTTCGGCAACTTCATGGTTGAGCGTAAACTCAACCGCTCTATCCAACCTGAACACATACGGGCTGACCACCATGGCCCGTCGCCCCCACTGAAAATGCGTCATGATTTCAGAAAGTCGTCCGATACAAGGATCGCTATCCACCAGCCGCAGGCCAATTTCCTCTTCCGTCTCACGCACCGCGACGTCAAAACCATGCCGGTCGGTTTTGTCCATGCGACCACCGGGAAACGCCATATGACCAGACCAGGGGTCGCCGCTGCGCTCAGAGCGCTTAATCATCAGGATTTGTGTCTCGCCGTGTTCCTCGCGCAGAATCATCGCCACGGCAGCGCGGTTCAGCAAGGCGCGCAGGGGCTTTTTACGGGGCCTGTGATGTGCGAGTTCATGTTCAACTCGCTGTAGTGACAATGGCACGATAAGTAAGACCGTATTGATTCGGTATTAATTTAACATGGTCGAATGAATTCGACCCTACGTTTACCTGAATTTTGGGTCAGCGTCTGGCGGTCGAATGAATTCGACCCTACGTGCTAGAGTGCGCGCCATGAATTCGCCGGCCCCGCTACAATTGAGCCTCAAAAATGTCAGCTTCGCCTACCGGGCACTGCCGGTTCTGAAGGATATTTGCTGGCAGTGGCAACGCGGGCAGCAGTGGGCCTGCCTGGGGCCAAACGGCGCTGGCAAAACCACACTGGCAAAGCTACTCAGCCAGCAGCTCAATGTTGCCAACGGCAAGATTGCGTTTGCCCCGGGTTTGCAAAGCCAGGGCATTGCCTATGTCTGTTTCGAGCAACAGCGCGCACTGTGTGAGCGCGATCGGCAGCTGGATGATTCAGAGTTTCGCAGCGATGCCAGCGATCCGGGCACCACGGTCGGCCAGGTTATTGGTATAGACGGCGACGCCAATACCCAAACGCAAGACTGGCTGCAGCGACTCGGCCTGGAGCATATCCTCGAGCGGGGCATTCGCTTCATATCCACCGGAGAAATGCGCAAGACCCTGTTACTGCGCGCCATTCTATCCAGACCTGCACTACTCATACTCGACAGTCCACTGGATGGGCTTGACCGCGCCAGCCAGCGGGAGATGAGCGACATTCTCGAACAGCTGCTGGATTCAGAGTTAAATTTGTTACTACTCTGTCGCCAGACCGAAGACCTGCCGACGGGCATTTCACACCTGCTACTGCTGGACCAGGGGCAACTCATCGCCTCTGGAGCCAGGCAGGTGGTGCTAGCCAACCCGGCAGTTCAATCCATCATGAACCCGCCCCTGGCGGCACTGGGCCCCCTGCCGCCAGCTGCCAACCGGCCCTACCAGGTGCCATCAGATCAAGCCCTGCTAAAGCTTCGCGATGTGGTGGTTCGCTATGGCGATATTACCGTACTTGATAGAGTCAGCTGGACCTTTGAACACGGTCAGCACTGCAGCATTACCGGCCCCAACGGCTGTGGCAAGACCACCCTGCTGAGCCTGGTCAATGGTGACAATCACAAGGCCTACGGTCAGGACATCACCCTGTTTGGACGCAAGCGCGGCAGCGGCGAAAGCGTGTGGGATATCAAACAAAAGTTTGGCTTGCTCAATACCCAACTACACCTGAACCACGTACGCGGCATGCGGGTACTGGAAGTCGTGGTATCGGGTTTCTTTGATACAATTGGGCTCTACGACGACTGGGGCGACCAGCAACGCCAGATTGCCTCAGACTGGTTAGTCGCACTGGGTATGGCCAGCCTGGGTCGCGAACCTTTCGACACCCTGTCCTTTGGTATGCAGCGCATGGTGCTACTGGCGCGCGCCATGGTGAAGTCTCCTGTCATTCTGATTCTCGATGAACCCTGCCTGGGGCTGGACGGACATCACAGCCGGGTGATCTTGCGCGCCATTGACCACATTGCCGCGCATACCGACACGCAAATACTGTTTGTCAGTCATTCGGCGGGCGAAACCCCGGCCTGCGTGAATCAGTGGCTGGAATTTGTGCCCGCACAGGATAGCTATTCCCTGCAGTGCACGCCGGCCACGCCGCAGGACTGTATCAGTTCGCAATAAAATGCCGCAGCGCCGTACAGCTGGTGTCCTGACAGTACAACATACCGCGCTCAGCCATGGCCCTGGCGCCAGATTCATCCCCCTGGGCGACATGCAGGCGCGCCAATTCCAGGTACACCTGGGCATTGCGGGCATCGATGCGCTGCGCCCGTTGCAATAAAGCCTGTGCCGTATCGAGATCGCCAGACTGGCGCGCCGCTTGCGCCCGGCTGAGCATGCCTGCGCTGGCGGACGCTGCACTGCTATCCTGCCGTTCAAGGTCGCGCTGCGACGAGGGTTTGCTACTGGCCGGCACCTCTGCTGGCGCGGGCTGCCTGGTGCCGGTAGTACTACAGGCCGCCAGCCCCAACAACAAGACTATTAAAAGAGTTCGCGAAACCATTCGATGATCCTGTTACTTGTCTTGACGCAGGCAGCGCGTTGGCGTGGCTGGCTACCTGCAATAAATGGCATCAAACGGGCACCTTCACAGTAACGCTCGGACAAGGCACCGGTTTTATCATCCACCCAGTAGTGCTCTATGCCATCGGGTACCCGGTAGGCCAGCGGTGTATGACTTGCCGCCGCCATAAAGTGTGCCCAGATTTTCAGCGCACCGCTGCTCCCGGTCAAGCCTGTGGCCGAGTTATCATCCATGCCAATCCAGTTCACGGCCAGTAAATCACCACTAAAACCCGCAAACCAGGAATCCCGATTGTCATTGGTGGTGCCGGTTTTTCCCGCCACGGCAAAATTTTCAGGCAGGTATAGCAAGGCTCCACGCCCGGTACCCTCCTCCATCACTTCACGCAATACGTAGCGCAGCAAGTGCATGGCTTGCAAGGAGACAACCCGATCATAGTGCAGGGGATAGCGCTGCAGAACCTGTCCGTCGGCATCAACAATATTGCGAATGGTATGCAGCGGCATTTTGAATCCGCCGGCAGCTATAGTCTGGTAAAGCCGGGTGATATCCAGTGGCGAAACACCCCCGGCTCCCAATAGCATGGCCGGTACGTTCGGTTGCGCTCGCTCAACCCCCAGCTGTCGCAATTTTTCCTGTACAGCGTCAATACCAAGCTCCATCCCCAGTCGTGCCGTGGCCTGGTTGTAGGAGCGGGTCAGGGCCTGGTGCAGTAATACCTGGCCATGGGATTTTCGATCAAAGTTGCGAGGCTGCCAGGCAGGCTGCCCAGCTTGCTTCACCGTCAACGGACTGTCATCCAGTGGCGTTGCCAGGGTCCAGCGCCGTGACTGTTCAAGTGCCGTCAGGTACACCACTGGCTTGATCAGCGAACCAACTGGCCGGATAGCGTCCAATGCCCGGTTAAAACCGGCGAAGCGCGGACTGCGCCCACCGATAAGCGCTTTCACTTCGCCATTATCAAAGCTGGTAACCACCATCGCTGTCTGCAGGTGTTTATCCGGGTCCAACATATCCAGTATGGTCTTAATACTCTGTTCTGCCTGGCGCTGCAGCAGTGGATCGAAACTGGTAAAAATACTCAGCCCCAGTGAGCCAAGATCCTCTTGCCGGTAGTCGCGTCGCAACTGCCTGCGCACCAAATCAAGAAAGGCAGGATAACTGTTCATAATGCGCGGCCGCTGGCTCAGGCCCAACGGCATGGCCCGCGCAACCGCCGCCTCCGCTTCATTGATAACGCCCTGCTGCTTCATTATGGTCAGCACGGTATTGCGGCGTTCCATGGCACGTCGCGGGTGTCGCAAGGGGTTGTAGAGCGAGGGGCCCTTGACCATTCCGATCAACAGCGCCTGTTGGTGAATGCTCAGTTCCTCTGGTGAAGAATCAAAGTAGTGCCGCGCCGCCAGGCCGAAACCGTGGATAGCCCGCGGCCCATCCTGACCGAGAAATACTTCATTGAAATAGGCTTCCAGTATTTCGTTTTTGTCAAAATGCAGCTCCAGCAGCAACGCCATCGCCACTTCCGTCAACTTGCGCCAGAGTTTGCGCTCACGGCTGAGATAAAAGTTTTTTACCAGCTGCTGGGTAAGCGTGCTGCCACCTTGCACGACCCTGTCTGCCTGGTAGTTAGCCACGGCGGCACGCGCGATACCGGTTAGCGAAATACCCCAATGTTGATTAAAGTTGCGGTCTTCAACCGCCAACAGTCCAGCCATCATGGTAGCGGGGATCTCTGTGAGCCGTAACAGTAAGCGGTCTTCCTTGTGGCGCGGGTATATACCACCGATTTGCACAGGCTCCAGTCGCAGTAACGGCAGATCCTCACTGCCAGAACGGATGGACAACAGACGACCGTGGTCGAATTGCAATGTAACCCGTCGTGCAGCCACTGTTTCGTCAGGAAACTGGAACGAGCGGCTGTAGAAGTTGACAGTCTGACCACTGCGATGCTTTTGACCGACCGCAGTCAAACGCGACACTGTCCGATAGCCCAATAAATCCAGCTCATATTCCAATTGCCCGGCGCTCAGATACAAACCGGGATACAACTCCAGCGCCCGCGCATAGACCCTGGCCGGCACCTCCCATTTGTGATCGCGGAAGGTGGTACTGACCACGGCATCGAGGTAAATCAGCAGTAGCGCACCGATGACCGCAGCGGTCAGTAGCAATTTCCAGAGTAGATGGGAAGTTTTCTTCATGGACCTGCAGTTTACATCAGAGTGGTAGTTAGCTCAGTCATCTCGCATAATAGCCCTCATTTTTGGGCAGGGAATTATCGCGGTGAAAAAATTCAAGGTATATGGCATCGGCAATGCACTGGTCGACACGGAAATTGAAGTCGAGGATCAGGAGCTTGTCGCCATGGGCGTAGAGAAGGGTCTTATGACCCTGGTAGATGAACAGCGCCAGCATGAACTGGCCAATCACCTGCGCGGCCACCTTGTCGCCGCACAACGAGCCAGCGGCGGCAGTGCTGCAAACTCGATGATTGCCACGGCGCGCTTTGGCGGCCCCACCTTCTATTCCTGCAAGGTAGCCAGCGATGACAATGGCGATTTCTACTTGACCGATCTACAGGCCGCCGGTGTCACCCACAACCCACAGGCCAACCGACACTCGGGAATTACCGGGCGCTGCCTGGTGTTGATCTCTCCCGATGCTGAACGCAGCATGAATACCTATCTTGGGATCAGTGAAACACTTTCGGTCACCGAACTGGTACCGGAAGCCATCGAGCAATCGGAATGGCTTTATATCGAAGGCTACCTGGTCACCTCCCCCAGCTGCCGCGAGGCCGCGATCCGTTCACGGGAGTTGGCCGAGCAAGCCGGCGTGAAAACAGCGCTGAGCTTTTCAGACCCGGGTATGGTGGAGTTTTTCCGCGACGGCATGCAGGAAATTCTCGGCGATAAAGGCGTCGACCTGCTATTTTGCAATGAAGCAGAGGCGCTCACATGGGCCGGCACTGACGACCTGGATAGTGCAGTTACCAGCCTCAAACAGATAGCGCGGCAGTTTGCGATTACCCTGGGCGCTCGCGGCGCACTGCTTTACGATGGCGAGCAGACGATAGAAATCGATGCCTGTTCGGTTGAGGCGGTAGACACCAACGGTGCAGGCGACATGTTTGCCGGAGCCTTTTTGTACGCCATTACCCACGGCCACGACTTCACGGCGGCGGGACAATTTGCCAGCCTTGCGGCAGCGCGCGTGGTATCGCGATTCGGCCCGCGTCTGAGCGCCAGTGAACACGACAACTTGTTACAGGAATTTTTTGGCTAGGCTGCCTAGAACAGTGAGATCTGCCGGCCGGTTATAGCTGCGAATGAAGTGCCGACGAAATGGAGTATTCCATCGGCGACCGGCGCCAACTGCTTTTCCAGATAGTGTTGGTAGTCCAGCGCGGCCTCTGGCGCAGCCACGGGTTCTGCACCCTGCAGAGTTATTACATATTCCACCCAATCGCCGCGACTGGGGACGGCCAGGCCCCGCCGTTGCTGTAGACGCGCGGCCTGTACATGCGGGGGCACATTGCGTTCATAGTCATTGAGACGGCGTCGCAGGCGCTTGCGATAAACCAACTCCCGATCCAGCTCGCCATTCTCCACTTGAGCAACAATCTCCACGATAAAGTCCCGGTAGGGCTCATCAAAGAAAATACGCCGGTACAGTTCGCTCTGGAATCGTCGCGCCAGCGCCGTCCAGTCTGTGCGTACATTTTCCAGACCCTTGAACACGATCTCCGACCGTCCATCTCGCTCCACAACCCCGGCGTAGCGCTTTTTGCTGCCCTTGTCTGAACCCCTCACCGTGGGCATCAGGAAGCGGCGATAGTGGGTCTCAAACTCCAGTTCCAGCAAACTGTCCACGCCGAACTCGTCGCGCAACCGCTTGGTCCACCATGCATTGAGCTGCTGTTGCAGCCACCGCCCGCGCTGCTGCACGGCCAGTGCCCGGTCACTGCCAGCGAGATCCTCGTCAAGCTTTCTTACCCACACAAAAACCGAATCTGTATCTCCATAGATGACCGAATCGCCGAGTATTTCAATCTGGTCCCGGGTTTCCTGCAAAATCTGGTGTCCGCGCCGGGTAATGGAACTGGCCAGGCGCGCGTCAAAAAATCGGCAACCCGGGGTTCCAAGCACCCCGTAGAAGGAGTTCATGATGATTTTTATAGCCTGGGATTGCGCCCCATCGCCACGCAATTTGGCAGCATCCCTGAGCTGCCAGAGATGCTCAATAATAGTGGGAAGAATTGAGTTATGCCGGGCAAAACGTGCCTCCAGGAAGCCGGGCACCAGGCTTTCATCGTCAGCAGCGGCCGCCGAGCCAAGCGCCAGGCCCAGCGGATCAATAAAAAAAGTGCGGATAATACTGGGATACAGGCTCTTGAAATCCAGCACCAGTACATCGTCGTAAATACCCGGTTGGGAATCCAGTACAAAGCCCCCGGGGCTGGCGACCTGATCGCGGCTGGCATTGGGCGCCACATAACCAGCTCTATGCAGCCGCGGCAAGTACAGGAAGTCAAACGCTGCCACCGACCCACCCAGTCGATCCAGCGCCAGGCCCGTCATCTGGCTACGAGCGATCGCGAACTCCAGCAAACTAGTATGTTCAAAAATCTCCCACACCAGCTCACAATCGCGAATGTTGTACTGCGCCAGTTTGCACCTGTCTTGCCGAAACAACTCGCCAATCTGTTCACCGCGGCCACTACCGTGTAACAACTTGCCACTGTCCAGCAGCGCCCTGGAAACATTCTCCAGCGAAAAGCTCTCGAAGCGATAGCCAGCGGTGCGCAACATCTCAATACCGTCGATTACCGCTCGCCCGGGTATTTGCACGGCTCGCCTGTCGCCTTCATCGTCCAGCTCACGCCAGTACGGCTGTCGCCGCATGCGCCCCAGAGGCAAACGCATATTCAGCTTGTCGGCCAGTCTCTGCAGAAACCAAAAATCAAAATTGACGACATTCCAGCCGATCAGCACATCCGGATCATAGTCTTGCAGCCAGTCACAGAACGCCGACAACACGGCGCGCTCGGTGCTATGACACTCTACCCAGTCCAGCTCAACCGCAGGCCCGCACATGAATACCTTTTGTGTATCAAGGCCCCGCCACTGGCCGTAGGCGGCAATAGAGTAGAGCTCGATTCCGGACATGGCGGTTTCGATATCGATAGAGAGCATTTTCAACTGAGGCTGGTAGTCGGCCGCCCGCACCTGGGGTGGGCTGGCATGCTCATCAAACTCCAATGAGCCCGCCGCAAACCGCTCCATCAGGTAGCGCTCAGCTGGGTTGATATCTGCCTCCAGCGGATCAAGCCCGTGCTCCACCAGGCGATCACGCGCCTGCCGTAGCTGTCGCTGGCTGCGAAAATACAGAGCCGCCACGGGTCTCATAGTAAAGTCTTTTAGCGGCGGCTCCCCGATTCGGAAATTGAAATCTGCCGCCAGCACTTCCCGAGCCCGGGTCAATTCCTCACGCGGCAGAAAGAATACCCCCTCCTGACGCGGCACTTGCAGGCAGCGAGGTCCGGATTGAGTGCTCAACCACAACTCCAGTTCAACACCCTGATCAGTATCGCGCCAGTTGCGAGTGACAATAAATCCGGTGTTAAAATCTGACACGATATTTCCAGTTCTATGTTGATTGCGACATTCGTCTGGACGAATGAATTCGACCCTACAAGCCACTCCTGCCGTCCCGGCCGAATTTGTCGGCCCTACTGTAGGGCGGGTTTCAATCCGCCATAAATCGGCTTTCTACTATGCTTGGGAGTCCAGCTCCGTTAGTCTATAGGCTATCATCCAGTTGCACGCAGGGCAGACAATCCATGAGCAAACCCACCATTAGCGACGATCCGCTCTACCAGCTACTGCGCAGTGAAGACATTAAGGCTTTCAACGAGCAACGCGACACGCTCGATACCAGCCGACTCAAGAGCGGTGATTACCGCGGTCGCGATCTGCGTAATATGGATGCTGCCGACCTCGATTTTAGCGATTCCTATTTTCGCAACACCGACCTGCGCGGGATCGACTTTCGCCAGACCAACCTGGAAGGCGCCAGCCTCATCGATGCCAAGGTTTCCGGAACTTACTTTCCTGAGGTATTGTCCGCCGAGGAGATTCGCCTGTCTCTGGATACCGGCACCCGCCTGCGGTATCGCCACGGCTAGCCGTCGGACAGCAACCTGCGCAGATCAATAATGGCCGCATTGGCGCGGCTGATATAGGACGCCATAACCAGCGAGTGATTGGCGACCAGGCCAAAGCCACTGCCATTGAGAATCATTGGGCTGAAGACAGTTTTCTGGGTCGCCTCCAATTCTCGAATAATCTGCTGCAGGCTGACACGGGCATTCTTTTTGTCCAGTACATCGCCAAAATCTATCTCCGCCGCCCGCAAAAAGTGGATTAGCGCCCAGGTAGTACCGCGCGACTCAAAAAACACATCGTCTATCTCTGTCCACGGGGTTTTTATCATTTGTTCACTGGGTGCCCAGGTAGATTGTGTGGCTGCAGCATCGCCAGCCAGGTCGATATTAAGACGCCGCTGGCCCACACTGGCACTGAGACGCTGCGACAAACTGCCCAGTCGTGTCTCCACAGTGGCCAGCCAATAGGCCAGATTGTCGGCGCGGGCATAAAATTGGGCATCGGGGTTGCCGGCATCCGCGAGCCGCTCAAGGTATGCTTTCAGGTAGCGGATTGCCGAGCGGTACTGACTTTCCGAAGCAGGAATGGCCCAGCTGTTGGCCTTGAAGTTGAAGCTGGGCTCAGCCTCGGCCAGGTCGGGGTCTTCTCTGGATTGGGACTGGGAGCGGCTGTAGGACTCGCGCATGGCCCGTGACAAATCCCGCACTTGTACCAGCACACCGTATTCCCAATGGGGCATATTATCCAGCCACAGGCCGGGCGGAAATATGTCGTTGTGAATAAAGCCTCCCGGCTTGTCCAGCAGGGTCTCTGCCACTCCTATCAGGGCAGTGGTTGTGGGCACACCGGTAACCGGGGCAGCGCCATTAGTGCCGTTATATGTAAGTGCGCGCTCACTGACATCAAATAGTGCGGGCGTCATACTCCAGTAAATACCGATGGCTATCGCTACCAGCAGGTAAGCCAGCAAAGCTGCGAGCACAGCCTTCAGTACGCCTGCCGCAGAACCTGCAGTGGTAGTCAGATTTTGAAATGAGCTCTTGATTGATTCCAGCATTAAGGGTTCCTGCCCGTGTTTAGTGGCCAGCAGGCTGTCCGGGGACCCGGACTTCTGCGCTGACCAGAATTTTCTCGTTGTTGTCCAGTTGCAAGGTGAAAGATACAACATCACCATGTCGCAACGCGGGCGCCAGCCCAAAGACCATCAGGTGTGCCCCACCGGGCTGCAAGTGAAAATCCGCTCCCGCCGGCACGATCACATCAGCCAATCGTCGCATGCGCCACATACCGTCTACCTGTGTCGATTCATGAATCTCAATGGCCCTGGCCTGTGGAGAAGATATGGCTACCAGGCGACGTGTTTCCGCGCTGCTATTGGTCAAGGTCATGTAGGCAGCACTGGTGCTCTGTCCCGGCGGCACACCTCGCAGCCATGCTGAAGTTACAGATATACTGTCAGCACTGTGGCTCAGCGCAGATAGCAACAACAGCAAAGCGGGCAAAAGTCGCACGGGTATCCTCGGTATCCAGCGGCTGCACACTATACCATTGCGCAGTGGATTTCACTGTTACAATGCCCGCTGATAGTTCCGGTGAAACTTCCTCAAACATCGGTGTCATACATACAACCTTAGATTGGATCACTTGTTATGCGGCTAGCTTTAATTTTCATCCTGTTTCTCTCCAGCTTTAGCGTCGCTGGACAGGACAAGCCGTTCAACCAACCGGCCGCCGACCCTATATTTGGAAGTTCCAGCCCGGCTGGGGCCGGCCTGCTGGCGATTGGCGAAGATGAATTCCTGCCGGTAGACGAGGCTTATCAACTGGCCCTGGAGATCACCGACGATCAACAACTGCGCCTTTACTGGCAAATTGCCGATAGCTACTACCTGTATCGCAAGCGTTTCTCTTTCAGCCTGGAAGACGAGCAGGGAGCCATAGAGGTACAGGCCCAGATGGCCAATGGCGTGGTGCGTGAGGATGAGTACTTCGGTATTTCACAGGTCTACTATCACTTTGCCGATGTGATGCTAAGCACCGACCGACCCGTTACCCGCGCCATCCTCACCGTTGGCTCACAGGGCTGCGCCGATGCAGGATTGTGCTATCCACCGCAGCAACAGAGCTTTAGTGTCGATTTCGAAGCCGGCACTATCGCGGCCTTGCAAAAGCCAACGAAACGGGCCAGTACTGCAGTCACCCAGTCCAGCACGCCAGCTAGCAGCGGCTCGCTATTGTATATGTTGCTGCTGGCATTTATCGGCGGCAGCATGCTCAACCTTATGCCCTGCGTATTCCCGGTTTTGACCCTCAAGGTACTGAGCTTTGCCAACAGCAGTGCACACACCAGGCATGTGCACGGCTGGTTCTACGCCGCTGGCGTGGTCACTTGTTTTGTACTGATCGCATTGCTTTTGATTACCCTGCAACAGGCCGGCGCGGCCGTGGGCTGGGGTTTTCAGCTACAGTCTCCGCGCTTTGTGGCACTGCTGGCCTACCTGTTTTTTGCCATGGGCCTGGCCCTGTCCGGGGTAGTAGAGCTAGGCGCCGGTTTTATGGGGGCCGGCGGCAAGCTGGCCGAGCGGGGCGGATACAGTGGATCATTTTTTACCGGGGTGCTGGCGACCGTGGTAGCCAGCCCCTGCACCGCACCTTTTATGGGTACGGCACTGGGATTTGCCATCACCCAGCCCGGCCCCGTCGCGCTGACGGTGTTCGCCGCGCTGGGCAGTGGCATGGCTGCGCCAATGGTGCTGTTGAGCTATAGCAAAACCCTGCGTGAACGTATGCCCCGCCCCGGCCCCTGGATGGAAACATTAAAACAGGTGCTGGCTTTCCCCCTGTATGCGACAGCCATCTGGTTGCTGTGGGTCAGCGGGCGGCAGACCAGTGTTTCCTCCATGGCGATACTGTTATGCGGCATGCTGGTACTGGCCCTGGGCCTGTGGTTGTGGCGATATCGACCCTGGGGGCGAGTAATGGCGGTAGCTGCCCTGGTCGGCGCACTGCTAATCATTCCCAGTACTGCCCTGGATAGACCCGCTGCGTTGGCGGCGAGTAGCGACAATCGAATCTCTTCAGAGCAGCAGCTAAGCCAGTTCCTCGATCAGGGTCTGCCGGTATTTGTGAACGTCACGGCAGACTGGTGCATCACCTGCCTTGCCAATGAGCGCACGAGCCTGGGCAATGACCGCGTTAAACAGGCGATGGCAGCCAAGAATATGCAGTACCTGGTGATAGACTGGACCAATTATAATGAGGGTATCGCTGCCTTTCTGGCACGCTTTGGTCGCAATGGCGTTCCACTTTACCTGGTATTCAGCGGCAGGCCCGGTGAGCAACCCAAAATTCTGCCACAGCTATTGACTCCCGGGATGCTAATTGACGCGATCGAGGAGATATAGCATAGATAGCGGCAAGATAGCCGACGTTTCGCGCTATACGGTCTTTTTCATCGAACAGAGCTTAATAGCCGCGAAAACAGGCCGAAGATGCTGAATATAGCGGAAAAAAGAGCGATCTCCCTCTAAAGTGCAGGTATCACTCACAAACGTGCAGGCACAAACTGTTTTTGCTAGACGCGACTGGCGTTAATGTGCACAATGCCTGCTTCGAATGGCGCAGCGAGATTCGGCCCCATGGCAACGATTCTGGTACTACACGGCCCCAATCTAAACCTGTTGGGTGACAGAGAGCCGGATGTGTACGGCAACACCACACTAAACGACATCAACCAGACCCTGCAACAACAGGCACAGGCGGGCGGCCACCATCTGTTGGCCATGCAGAGCAATGCCGAGTATGAACTGGTGGAGCGAATTCAGGATGCCCGCCACGAGGGAATCAACTACATCATCATCAATCCCGCCGCCTTCACACACACCAGTGTCGCTATACGCGATGCACTGCTGGCCGTAGCCATACCATTTATTGAAGTACATCTCTCCAACGTACATCGGCGCGAAGAATTTCGCCGCCAGTCATATTTTTCAGATGTGGCGGAGGGCGTGATCTGTGGGTTAGGAGCCCAGGGCTACGAACTGGCATTGAGTGCCGCGATAAAAAATCTCGAACAATCTTGAGGACTGGACCATGGACATCCGCAAAGTAAAGAAACTAATTGAGCTGTTGGAGGAATCCAACATCGACGAAATCGAAATCAAGGAAGGCGATGACTCGGTTCGCATCAGCCGTCATGGCGCCGCCGCATTGGCAGCTATGCCCATGAGCATGCCAGTTATGGCGGCACCGGTTGCACCTGCAGCGATAGCACCTGCGGCCGCGCCCGAAGCTGTCAGCGCCCCCGCTTTGAGCGGCCACGTGGTCAAGTCTCCAATGGTCGGCACGTTCTACCGTTCTCCTTCGCCCAGCTCTCCCTCTTTCGTGGAACCGGGTCAGCACGTGAAGGTCGGCGACGTGATCTGCATTGTCGAAGCCATGAAGATGATGAACCAGATTGAGGCCGACAAAGCAGGTGTGGTGGAGGCCATATTGGTAGAAGACGGCCAGCCGGTGGAGTTTGATCAACCGCTGGTCACCATCGTCTAACAGCACAGGTACATTCGAGGACATTGCCATGCCACTGCTGGACAAAGTAGTTATTGCCAACCGCGGCGAGATTGCCCTGCGTATTTTGCGCGCCTGCAAAGAACTGGGTATCAAAACGGTTGCTGTTCACTCCAGTGCCGATCAGGACCTGATGCACGTTCGCCTGGCGGATGAGTCGGTGTGCATTGGGCCAGCGTCATCAGCTGAAAGTTATCTAAACATCCCGGCCATTATTTCAGCCGCGGAAATTACCGATGCCAGCGGCATTCATCCCGGCTATGGATTTTTGGCCGAGAACGCGGATTTCGCCGAGCAGGTGGAAAACAGCGGTTTTGTATTTATCGGCCCTACCGCCGACGTAATCCGCCTGATGGGCGACAAGGTATCCGCCATCGCGGCCATGCAAAAGGCCGGTGTTCCCACTGTCCCAGGATCTGATGGCCCACTCGATGAAGACAGCGAACACACCCTGGCCACCGCCCGCCGCATTGGCTACCCGGTTATCATCAAGGCCGCCGCGGGTGGGGGTGGTCGCGGCATGCGGGTGGTTCACAACGAAGCCGCCCTGCTCAATGCCGTTTATGTCACACAGTCTGAGGCGGCAGCCGCCTTTGGTAGCGATGTTGTCTATCTGGAGAAATTCCTCGAGAACCCGCGTCACGTCGAAGTACAGGTTTTGTCCGATGGCCAGGGCAACGCTATTCACCTGGGTGACAGGGACTGCTCGCTACAGCGTCGCCATCAGAAAATTCTGGAAGAAGCACCGGCGCCGGGTATTGCGCCGGAAGCGCGCGCTGCAGTGACAAAGTCTTGCGTAGACGCCTGCATAGACATTGGCTACCGCGGTGCCGGCACCTTCGAGTTTCTGTACGAAGACGGCGGTTTCTATTTCATCGAAATGAACACCCGGGTACAGGTTGAGCACCCGGTAACCGAGATGATCACCGGTATAGATATTGTGGCTGAGCAACTGCGAATTGCCAGCGGTATGCCCCTGTCGCTAAAACAGGAGGATGTTAAGTTCAGGGGCCATTCTTTCGAGTGTCGAATCAATGCTGAAGCCCCCAAAACCTTCATGCCCAGCCCCGGTCGCGTCAGCCACTTCCATGCCCCTGGCGGCAACGGCATCCGGGTGGATTCGCACCTGTACAGCGGCTACTCCGTGCCCCCTTATTACGATTCACTGATCGCCAAGATTATCAGTTTCGGTGAGGATCGGGAGACGGCTCTAAAGCGCATGCGCCAGGCCCTGGATGAACTGGTAGTCGATGGCATACGTACCAATGCAGACCTGCATCGCGACCTGGTACGCGATGCGGAATTTCGCAAGGGTGGCGTCAACATTCACTACCTGGAAAACCGGCTCAACGAATAGCATCCCATGGCATGGCTACAATATCGACTGGCAACCAACGCCGCCGCCGCCCCGCTGTGCGAGGATGCACTGCTGGAACTGGGCGCTGCTGCAGTAACGCTTGAAGACAACGCCGACCAGCCTCTGTTTGAACAAACCCAGAAAGAGCATCAGCTGTGGCAGCAGACACGGGTGACCGGCCTGTTTCCAGCCGACACCGATGTCGCCGCACTGTGGCAGGCACTGCCAGACGAATTGTGTGCGCAGTGCCACCCGCACGCCGAAATACTCGAAGACAAGGACTGGCAACGGGAGTGGATGCAACACTACCAGCCGCTGCAGTATGCACCCGACCTGTGGATTTGCCCGAGCTGGCTGGAGCCACCACAACCCGATGCCATCAACATCATGCTGGACCCCGGGCTGGCCTTTGGTACGGGCACCCACCCCACGACTGCCATGTGCCTGCGCTTGCTGGCAACTCTGGACCTGAACAACAAGCGGGTCACTGACTTTGGCTGTGGTTCTGGCGTACTGGCCATTGGCGCACTGCTACTGGGTGCCAGTACGGCGCTGGCAGTGGATACCGATCCCCAGGCGCTGGTGGCAACCCGCAGTAATGCCCAGTGCAACCAGATCGAAGCCGCGCGGCTGCAGGTAATGCTTCCGATTGACCTGGATGGCGACGAGCAAGCCGATATCGTGGTTGCCAATATACTGGCCGGGCCACTGTGTGAACTTGCCGATACGCTTTGCGATCAACTACCCCCCGGTGGTGTCCTGATACTGTCCGGGATTCTTCAGGAGCAGGTCCCCGGTATACAAGCCCGCTATCCACTGCCATTGCGCATAGCCGCGCAACAGGACGGCTGGGTTGCCTTGCAGGGAGAACGAAGTGACTGACTCAATCCATACCAGCTGCCCTAACTGTGACAGTAGTTTTCAGGTAGCGACGGAACAATTACAACAGGCCAATGGCAGGGTGCGCTGCGGCAACTGCCTGCAGGTTTTTAACGCCGCTACCGGTGATATCGATTTCGTGGCCCCAGTGCTACCCGAGTACACCGACGCAAACCCGCTGGCGGATTTCTCGGTCAAGCCGATGAGTGCTGCCTATCTGCCACAGCAACAGACACCCCCATCGCGCTGGGCTGTGACCATGCTGATGTTGCTCACTATTTTACTGGGCGCGCAGATCTGGCTACGAATGGATACGGCCGTCAGTCAACCCAAAATAGAAATCAGTCAATTGCTTGTGCGCAATCACCCACAACAGGACGGCGCACTACGAGTGGATGCAATCCTGCGCAACCCCGGCGACACAAGCCTGCCACTGCCCGCCCTGAATTTGTTGTTCTCCACGCGTTATGGGGAGCCCAGGGCGCAGCGCAGTTTCCCACCCGGCGACTACCTGCACAACGAGGAACTGGGCAGCAATAAATTGCCGGGGCACAGCGAAGTACAAATATCACTGGCACTGCAAAACCCGGGCCTTGATGCCATTAATTACAGCGCAAGTTTAAGTTCTGTGAGCAAGTCGGCAAACTGATCAAAAAAAGTACAATATCACTTTTCCCTCTCTGGACTAGCGAGTATTATAGCGGCCCTCTTCCGGCACCCTAGCTTAGTCAATGACCTCTATTGGGCCATACAAACTGGATAATCGCGTCGCCCTGGCACCTATGGCCGGCGTGACAGATCTGCCTTTTCGCACACTGTGTCGCCGACTCGGTGCCGGCCTGGTTGTCTCCGAAATGATTACCAGCGACAAACGCCTCTGGCAGAGCAAGAAAACACAGCTGCGCCTGCATCACAACCAGGAATGCGAACCGCGCTCCGTACAAATTGCCGGCAGCGATCCGGCTATGATGGCTGCGGCGGCACAGGCGAATATGCAGCTGGGCGCACAAATAATTGATATCAATATGGGCTGCCCTGCTAAAAAGGTCTGCCGAAAAGCGGCTGGCTCAGCCCTGCTGCGTGATGAATCACTGGTGGCCGACATCCTCAACGCGGTTACCGCCGCGGTGGACATCCCGGTTACCCTCAAAATCCGCACCGGTTGGTCGCCCGAGCTGCGCAATGGTGTCAGCATTGCACGCATAGCTGAAGACGCCGGCATCGCAGCACTGGCGGTGCATGGGCGCACTCGCAGCTGCCGCTTTGAGGGACAGGCGGAGTACGACACCATCGCCGATATCTGTCGCGCCGTGGAACTACCGGTATTTGCCAACGGTGATATCGACAGTCCCGCCAAAGCGGCACAGGTATTGAGACATACCGGTGCCAGTGGCGTTATGATTGGTCGCGCCGCCCAGGGCAGACCCTGGCTGTGCGGCCAGATCGCCAGCTATCTGGAAAATGGGGAGCTACTCGCTGATCCCAGCCCGCAAACACAGTGGCAAATTATCAAAGACCATCTGCATGACCTGCATCAGTTCTATGGTGAATACACTGGCGTGCGGGTCGCACGCAAGCACGTGGGGTGGTATTTACAGGGAGCGGACACAGACCCGACCCTGCGGCAGACGTTCAACCGTCTGGAAACAGCACAACATCAACTGGACAAACTGGAAGAATTTTTCAGCCAATGTCACTACAACTATCACTGCAAGAACAGCTACAAGGAGTTGGCAGCATGAGGATGGGGGACACTCTGCTAGACAGAGCGCCACAAGCACTAAAGGATCAATCCAGGGACAATGACAAAGGCACCTCTCTGCGCGACAGCGTTGCCAGCGCGGTCAAGAGTTATCTGGATCAATTGGACGGACAGCTGGGCACAGAGGTCTACCAAATGGTATTAACCGAGGTGGAGGGACCCTTGCTGGAACAGATCATGCAGTACACACGCAATAACCAAACCAAGGCCTCTCGCATGCTTGGCCTCAATCGAGGCACCCTGCGCAAGAAGCTCAAACAACACGGCTTACTCGACAGCAACGACGTCTGATCTGCACTGCAATCTGACCTCTCCTACTTGGCAATAACACGGAATTAGCTATGCGCGAACCCAATATGGTTGCTGTCAGGCGCGCCCTGATCAGCGTATCTGACAAAACCGGTATTATCGAATTTGCGCGCGGCCTGCGCGAACAGAATGTAGCACTGCTCTCCACCGGCGGCACCTTCCGACTGCTGGAAGAAAATGGCGTAGACGTCACTGAAATCTCCGCCTACACAGGCTTTCCCGAGATGATGGACGGTCGCGTAAAGACCCTGCACCCCAAGGTTCACGGCGGCATTCTCGCCCGCCGCGGCATCGACGATGCAGTCATGGCTGAACATGGCATTGATGCCATCGACATGGTGGTGGTCAATCTATACCCCTTCGAGCAAACCGTGGCAAAGCCTGATTGCAGCCTCGAAGATGCGGTCGAGAATATCGATATCGGCGGACCGACCCTGGTGCGGGCGGCGGCGAAAAACCACCGCTTCGTTACTGTGTTGGTCAATGCTGACGACTATAGCCGCGTGCTTGATGAAATGAGCAGCCATGACGCTTGCACCAGCTATCAGACCCGCTTTGACCTGGCCATCCGCGCCTATGAACACACCGCGGCATACGACGGTGCTATCGCCAATCACTTTGGTCGCCTGGTAGAAGGTGGCAGTGAACAGTTTCCACGCACCTACACCACCCAGTTCCACAAAACCCAGGAAATGCGCTACGGAGAGAATCCTCACCAGAGCGCGGCATTTTATGTGGAGAGCAACCCACCCGAAGCCGGCATTGCCACGGCCCGGCAGTTGCAGGGCAAGGCGCTATCGTATAACAACGTGGCGGACACGGATGCCGCGCTGGAGTGCGTTAAGAACTTTGACGCGCCCGCCTGCGTTATCGTAAAACATGCCAACCCTTGCGGTGTTGCGGTAGCCGCTACTATTGGCGAAGCCTATGATCGTGCCTTTGCCACTGATCCAGAGTCTGCTTTTGGCGGCATCATTGCAGTCAACCGGGAGCTGGATGCGGCAACGGCGGCGGCGATCATTGAGCGCCAGTTCGTCGAGGTCATCATTGCACCTTCCATCAGCGACGGGGCCCTGGCTGCAACTGCCAGCAAAACCAACGTGCGCGTCTTGTGTTGTGGCCAGTGGTCGGCGTCTACTGCCGCTTTAGATTACAAACGCGTCAATGGTGGCCTGCTGATTCAAGACCGCGACCTGGGTATGGTAAGCGCCAGCGACCTCAAGGTTGTCAGCCAACGGCCACCCAGTGAAGCAGAGATGCAGGATCTGTTATTCGCCTGGAAAGTTGCCAAATACGTCAAGTCCAATGCCATTGTCTACGCCAGCGGCGGCCAGACCATCGGCGTAGGCGCTGGCCAGATGAGTCGTATTAACTCCGCACGTATTGCAACTATCAAGGCAGAGCACGCCGGCCTTGAAGTAAAGGGTGCAGTAATGGCCTCCGATGCCTTTTTCCCGTTCCGCGATGGTATCGAAAATGCTGCCAGTGTAGGCATTGCCGCTGTCATTCAGCCCGGCGGCTCCATCCGCGATGAGGAAGTTATTGCCGCCGCCGATGAAAACAATATGGCTATGGTCTTTACCGGCATGCGCCATTTCCGCCACTGATACCGCGAGCACAGACCATGAATGTCTTAGTAATCGGAAGTGGGGGCCGTGAGCATGCACTGGCATGGAAAGCAGCCCAATCGTCCTCGGCAGGAACCGTCTTTGTCGCCCCCGGCAATGCCGGTACGGCGCGCGAGCCGGGCGTTGAGAATGTCAGTATCGCCGTAGATGATTTTTCTGGCCTGGCCGACTTCGCCGCGGCCAACGACGTTGGCCTGACCATCGTCGGTCCGGAAGCGCCACTGGTTGATGGCATTGTCGATTACTTCGCCGAGCGTGGTTTACGCTGCTTTGGTCCCAGTGCCGCCGCCTCACAGCTGGAGGGATCGAAAGCCTTTACTAAAGACTTCCTGGCCCGCCACAACATACCTTCAGGCGCCTATGGCAATTTCACAGAACTGGAACCAGCGCTGGCTTACCTGCGCGAACAGGGTGCGCCAATTGTTGTGAAAGCAGACGGATTGGCGGCCGGCAAAGGCGTCATCGTCGCCGAAACCCTGGCCCAGGCGGAAGCGGCAGTCACCGATATGTTGTCGGGTAATGCCTTCGGCGAAGCCGGTTGCAGAGTCGTGATTGAGGAGTTTCTGGAGGGTGAAGAAGCCAGCTTTATTGTGTTGGTTGACGGTAAAAACGTGCTGCCCATGGCCACCAGCCAGGACCACAAGCGCCTCGGCGAGGGCGATACAGGCCCCAATACCGGCGGCATGGGTGCCTACTCACCGGCCCCGGTTGTCACCGAACTCGTGCACCAGCGCATTATGGATGAAGTGATCCTGCCGACAGTGGCGGGAATGGCCGCGGAGGACATGCCCTACACAGGCTTCCTGTATGCGGGTCTTATGATTGCCGCCGATGGCAGCCCCAAAGTTATCGAATACAACTGTCGCTTCGGCGACCCCGAGACTCAACCCATCATGATGCGACTGCAGTCAGATCTGTGTGAACTGTGTAATGCCGCACTAGACGGCAATCTCGACCGGGTCAACACAGTGTGGGACCCACGGCAGGCTATGGGTGTCGTGCTGGCCGCCGGCGGATACCCGGGCTCCTATGACAAGGGCATGGTGATTACCGGCCTGGATACGGTCGACACTGACAACACCAAGGTATTTCATGCTGGCACGGCTGTTAACAACGGCGACATCGTCACCAATGGCGGCCGGGTATTGTGCGTTACCGGCCTGGGCGACAGCATTGCCGAAGCGCAATCCAACGCCTATCGGGGTGTCGACAAAATCCACTGGCAAGGCGCCATCCACCGCCGCGATATTGGCTGGCGGGCACTGGCCAGGAAGCAGGGCGAATAATTGGCTACAATAGTGCTATGACACAACGAAAATTATCCTTCCTGGACCAGGTAATCGACAATGCCGACCAGGTATTGCGAACTCTCAGCGGCAACGCTAACCAGGCCCAGCGCAGCTCTCCAGGGAACAGTGAGCCCGAGGCGGAGCTGGCCCCCGGCGAGCGTCGTCATGTGGCCGGACTCATGCGGGTGAATCACACTGGTGAAGTCTGCGCCCAGGCGCTTTACCAGGGCCAGGCCTTAACTGCCAAGTTGCCCCAGGTAAGAGAGAAAATGGAACAGGCCGCCGCCGAAGAGGTGGATCACCTGGTGTGGTGCGAAGAGCGTTTGCGACAACTGGGTAGTCACACCAGCCACCTCAATCCAATCTGGTATGGCCTGTCCTTCGCACTGGGTGCCGCGGCAGGCGTAGCTGGTGATCGCTGGAGCCTGGGATTTGTCGCCGCCACGGAAGAGCGTGTCTGTGAACACCTTACCGATCATCTACAACAATTACCGGAAAATGATCTGCGCAGCCGTAAAATCCTTGAGCAAATGCTGGAAGATGAACAGCGGCACGGCGACCTGGCGCTGGCAGCCGGTGGAGAGAATTTTCCGGAACCGGTCAAGCGGGCGATGGCCGCCGTTGCTAAAGTGATGACGAGCAGTAGTTATCGGGTGTGATGGGGCATCGGCCGGGGTCAGAGTCGAATGCCACCCATGCCTATATGTTGTGGCGGAATGAATTCCGCCCTACGTGCTGCGCACTTCGTAACTATGGCTCATCTCCACACCGCCGGCCGCCAGCATAATCGATGCCGAGCAATATTTTTCTGCCGACAGTGACACAGCGCGCGCCACGTGGCTCTCTTTGAGTCCAACACCGGTAATCACAAAGTGTATATGGATTTTGGTAAAGACTGCCGGCACCGCATCGGCCCGCTCGGCTTCAATTTGTGCCTCACAACCAACCACGTTTTGACGTGACTTGCGCAACATCGCCATAACGTCGTAGGCAGAACAACCGCCCACACCCATCAGCAACATCTCCATGGGCCGCGGTCCCATGTTGCGTCCACCCTGCTCGGAGGCACCATCCATGACCACACTGTGGCCCGTACCCGACTCCCCCAGAAACATGGCACCATCGACCCACTTAACCGTTGTTTTCATGATCTTTCCCGGGGCATCCAAAAAGGCGGCGCAGCTTATCATAACAGGCTTCTTTTTACTTGGCGGGCACTGCGTTACTATGGGCGCAAATAGAAGCAAGGAGTCATCTCGTGCTAAAGCCCCAGATCATTAACGCGATTCCCGATATCGAGAATTTCCTGCGTTACTGCCAGCGTCAGGACTTCAAGCCCAAGGCACAGATAATCTTGGCGGGTGAAGAGAGTGACTCTCTTTTCTTTATTCTCGATGGCTCTGTTTCCGTCATCATTGAGGGCGATGATGACCACGAAATGGTGGTCAGCTACCTCAACCCCGGTGATTTTTTTGGCGAGATGGGGGTGTATGAAGATGCAATAACGCCCCGTAGCGCCCTGGTCCAGGCCAAGACCCAGTGTGAAGTCGCCGAGATCAGCTACGAGCGATTTCACAAGGTGCGCGGTCAATTCCCCGATGTGCTGTTCTCCATCGGCAAGCAATTGGCAGAGCGCTTGCGTCAAACCACCCGCAAACTATCAGACCTGGCATTTGTAGATGTCAGCGGCCGCATTGCCCACACGCTCATAGACCTGTGTGGAGAACCCGACGCCATGACTCATCCCGATGGGATGCAGATCAAAACCACCCGCCAGGAACTGGGCCGGATTGCCGGCTGTTCCCGGGAAATGGCCGGACGCGTCCTTAAAAACCTGCAAGATGAAGGTCTGATTAGCGCCGCCGGTAAAACCATTGTCGTGTATGGCACCCGCTAGCCGGGAACCCTAAGCAGCAAATAGTTCCGCCAGCTTTTCACCGGGTTGTTCGGCCCGCATAAATGCCTCTCCCACCAGGAACGCGTGCACGTTGTGCTCTCGCATAGCCTGCACATCCCCTGTGGTGTGAATACCGCTCTCGGTAACAACCAGGCGATCTTGTGGGATATGCGGCAGTAATTCCCAGGTGGTATCCAGTCTCATCTCAAAGCTGTGCAGATCCCGGTTATTGATTCCCACCAATACGTTTCCCAGTGGCAAAGCGCGTTCCAGTTCATCCCGATCGTGAACTTCGATCAGTACATCCATACCCAGCTCGCGCGCGGCCGCATTTAATTCGGCCATCTGGGTGTCTTCCAGCGCGGCAACAATCAGCAAAATGCAATCCGCGCCAATAGACCGCGCCTCAAGCACCTGGTAACTGTCGACCATAAAATCCTTGCGAATTACCGGCAAATCACAGGCCGCCCGCGCCTCCTGCAAATATTTGTCTGAGCCCTGGAAAAAATCGACATCAGTAAGCACTGACAAGCAGGTCGCTCCACCGTGCTGGTAGCTGCGGGCAATCGCCGCCGGGTCGAAATGCTCGCGAATAACGCCTTTGCTGGGTGAAGCACGCTTGGCTTCAGCAATAACCGCCGACCCACCGGCGGCAACGCGCTGCTGCATAGCCACCGTAAAGCCACGGGGGGGCGTTTGCATGTCACTGCGCCGCTGCAATTCAGACACCGAACAGGCGGCCGCGTGATCACTGACTTCCTGCCACTTGCGGGCAATAATGTCACGCAGGATGGTCGGTGTCTGTGAACTCATGACTGCAGTAACTGGGTAAATTGCGCTAATTCTTCAATTTTTTGCAGCGCCGCGCCGCTGCCGATGGCATCTTCTGCCATTTGCACGCCATCTGCCAGAGTGGCGGCAACACCACTGACGTAAATCGCCATGCCGGCATTGAGGGCAATAATCCTGGCTGCCTTGCTGGCGGCCTCACCCTTGCCACCGGACAGTGCCGCCTTAATCAAGGCGAATGACTCTTCACTACTGGTGACAGCAAGCCCTTCCAGGCTGGCTGACGCGATACCAAAATCTTCCGGTTTGATCTCGTACTCGGTGATAGTGCCAGCCAACAGTTCCACAACATGTGTTGGCGCTGCAATACTCGCCTCGTCCAGGCCGTCCTGGCCATGCACTACCATCACGTGTTCACTGCCGAGTCGCTTGAGCACTTCCACCATCGGCCGACAAAACTCGGCTGTAAACACGCCAATAACCTGCCGCCTCACCCCGGCGGGATTAGTCATCGGCCCCAACATATTAAACAGGGTGCGCAGGCCCAGCTCTTTGCGCGGGCCGGCCGCATGCTTCATGGCACTGTGGTGGTAGGGAGCAAACATAAACCCCATACCCACCTCGTCGATACAGCGCGCTATCTGCGCCGGTGTCAGGTCCACCCTTACTCCCATACTTGCCAGCACATCCGAACTGCCGCTGGTGCTGGAGACCGAACGGTTCCCGTGCTTGGCGACACGGCCACCGGCGGCGGCAACCACAAAAGCCGCCGCGGTAGATACATTAAACAAATTGGCGCCATCGCCGCCGGTACCGACAATGTCAACCAGGTGTTCATCGCTGGTCTCAACGGTCGTGGCCAACTCACGCATGACCATGGTGGCGGCAGCAACCTCGTCGATGGTTTCACCCTTGATACGCAAGGCCACCAGGAAAGCACCGATCTGTGCCGGCGTTGCCTCACCACTCATAATCTGGTGCATGGCAGACTGCATCTGTTCGCTATCGAGGTCGTCACCATCAACCAATGCTGCAATTGCTTGCTGAATATTCATAGCTTCACGCTCCCTGATTAAGGAAATTACGCAACAAATCGTGACCGTGCGCGGTCAAAATGGATTCCGGGTGAAACTGCACACCCTCGATTTGCAACTCTCGATGACGCACACCCATGATCTCATCCACATCACCTGCTTCGGTTTCGGTCCAGGCGGTTATCTCCAGGCAGTCCGGCAGACTGGCCCGCTCAATAACCAGCGAATGATAGCGGGTTGCTTCAAATGGATTGCTGAGACCGGCAAAAACCCCTTCGCCACGATGGTGCATCGGCGAGGTTTTGCCGTGCATAACCCGCCTGGCCCGCACAATGCGGCCGCCGAAAACCTGCCCGATGCTCTGGTGACCCAGGCAAATACCCAGTATGGGTAGCTGCTCTGCAAAGGCCTCGATAACCGCCATGGATACGCCCGCTTCATTGGGCGTACAGGGACCGGGCGATATCACTATTTTTTCCGGCTGCAGTGCTTCGATACCAGCCACGTCAATCTGGTCATTGCGGACAACATGCACGTCAGCACCCAGTTCACCAAGATATTGCACCACGTTATAGGTAAAGGAGTCGTAATTATCGATCATAAGTAACATGCTACTGACCCCCTTCCGCGCCGGATTTCACCATCGCGGCGGCCCGGAACATGGCCCTGGCCTTGTTCATGGTTTCCTTATACTCCAGCCGGGGGATCGAGTCAGCAACCACGCCTCCACCGGCCTGGATATAGAGCACCTCGTCCTTGACCACGGCCGTGCGAATGGCAATGGCCGTGTCCATATCACCCTGCCAGGAAATATAGCCAACCGCACCACCATAAATCCCGCGTTTCACTGGTTCCAGTTCATCGATAATTTCCATGGCCCTTATTTTCGGGGCACCACTAAGAGTCCCCGCTGGCAGCGATGCGCGCAACACGTCCATGGCGGTCTTGCCTTCAAGCAGCTCTCCGGTCACATTCGATACGATATGCATAACATGGGAATATTTTTCCACCACCATTTTTTCGGTTAATTTAACCGAGCCTGTTTTGGCGATACGACCAACATCGTTGCGACCCAGGTCAATCAGCATAAGATGTTCAGCAATTTCCTTGGGGTCTGCCAGCAATTCTTGTTCCAGGGCGATATCTTCTTCTTCAGTGCGACCGCGCCGGCGGGTACCTGCTATTGGCCGCACCGTGACCACACCTTCTTCCAGACGCGCCAGGATTTCCGGTGATGAGCCGACGATGTGGAAATCTGCCAGGTCCAGGAAATACATGTAGGGAGAGGGATTGAGGTTGCGCAGCGCCCGGTACAAATCCAGCGGCGCAGCCGTGAAAGGCAAGCTCAGGCGCTGGGACGGCACCACCTGCATTACATCGCCTGCCAGCACATACTCCTTTATGGATTCAACCGCTGCAAAGTACTCATCCTGGGTAAAATGCGACCGAAACTCACTCTCGGGAATAATCTGTTCAGCCCGTTCCTGCTGGGCCGCACCTAGATCAATCGCCGCCAACGCAGGTGTAGGTTGGCGCAGGCGCTCCTGCAACTCATCGAGTCGCAAGCAGGCATTGTCCCAGGCATCTGGATCGGCGGGATCGACATTGACCACCAACTGTAAGGTGCCGGCGAGGTTATCAAAGACAACAACCTCTTCGGAAAGCATCAAAAGAATATCAGGAGTACCCAGTTCGTCTGCTGGCATCCCCGCACGCAGGCGCGGCTCAATGTAGCGCACAGTGTCATAGCCAAAATAACCGACCAGTCCGCCGTGAAATACCGGCAGGCCGTCCACTTCAGGGATACGGTAGCGCTGCTGGAACTCCTCTACAAAGGCCAGCGGATCTTCTACCTCGGATTGCTCGACGACAACACCATCGGTAATCACCTCAACCTGATAGCCGCAGACCGTAAGCCGGGTGCGACAGGGTAAGCCAATGATGGAGTAGCGCCCCCACTTTTCACCGCCCTGCACAGACTCCAGAAGATAGGAATAAGGGCCATCGGCCAGCTTGATATAGGCGCTTAAGGGGGTCTCAGTGTCAGCCAGTACTTCGCGGCTAACGGGTATACGGTTGTAGTCCTGTGCTGCCAGGGCAGCAAACTGTTGCGGTGTCATGGGACGAGGTCCTCAGAGATTGTCGGTTACATTCAATAGTCGTGCGAACAGCCTGGCTACCATCGCCAGCGGTTTACTGCACAGTTCGACCCAGTGCCGACCAGAATGTCGACTATTGAATGTCCGGCTGTTTTCACAGCAGTCTCCAGGACAAAAAGAGACGCCATTGTACCTGAGCGCGTTGCTTACGCAACGGCTGCCAATTCCGCGCGCATTTGATCGATCACGTCCCGGTAGCTTTCAGCATTGAATATGGCCGAACCAGCGACAAAGGTATCGGCTCCGGCGGCGGCAATCTCACCGATATTCTGCGCCGAAACACCGCCGTCGACTTCGAGGCGGATATCCAGGCCGCTATCATCAATCAAGCTTCTCGCCTCACGCAGTTTGTCCAACGTGGACGCAATAAAGCTCTGCCCGCCAAACCCTGGATTCACCGACATCAACAACACCATGTCCACCTTGTCCATTACATATTTCAGTACATCCAGACCCACGGCGGGGTTAAACACCAGGCCCGACTTGCAACCCGCCGCGCGAATCATCTGCAAAGTACGATCCACGTGGGTAGAGGCATCCGGATGAAAGGTAATGTAAGTAGCGCCAGCCGCGGCGAAATCGTCCACCAGCCGGTCCACCGGGCTAACCATTAAATGAACGTCAATGGGGGCAGTAACACCGTGTGAACGCAGCGCCTCGCACACCAGGGGACCCATAGTCAGGTTGGGAACGTAATGATTATCCATAACATCGAAATGCACGATATCGGCGCCAGCGGCAAGCACATTGTCGACTTCTTCTCCCAGGCGGGCGAAATCTGCAGACAGTATCGATGGGGCTATCAGGTAATCACTCATGGTATTGGGGCTCCTTTAGTATGCGGCATTCTAAAGTATGGTCAGTTCGGCATCCAGCTCTGCGAGCCGCGCCGGTGTACCCACATCACACCATCGCCCCGCATAGTATTCACCCCAGAGCCGATTGCGTTGCATGGCCTCATCCAGCAAGGGACGCAGGGGTAATTTTTCCGTCGCCCGGCCGCGGAAAAACCCGGCACAGAATATACTCATCCCTGAATAGGTTAGCGCCCTGTCCCCACTGGCCTGCGGCCCGTTCCTGGGCCGAAGCAACCCGGACGACGTCAGTACGAAATCACCCTCGCTGTGCTGGGCCGGATTGTCGACCATAACCAGGTGAGCGCCAGGCCCGCTGGCCAACTTCGACGCCTGTAGCCCGGCAAAGCAAAAATCTGTCCAGATATCACTATTGATAACCGCAAAGGGTGCGGAGCCCAGCAGTGGCAGCGCCTGGATGATGCCGCCGGCAGTCTCCAGCGCCGCCGGCTCCCGCGACCACTGGATTTCACAACCCCAGGCTGACCCATCGCCCAGAAAATCCTCAATCAGGGACCCCAACCAGGAGGTATTGATAACCAGTTCTCGAAATCCCGCCGCTACCAGCTTCTCCACATGGAATTGGATCAAGGGCTTGCCGGCCACTTCCAACAGGGGCTTGGGCAGCTTATCGGTCAAGGGTCGCATGCGGTCGCCACGACCGGCCGCGAGAATCATCGCCTTCATCGCCCTGCTCCCCCGATAGCAGAATCCACCTGGGAGAGCACACGATCTTCCAGCAATTGCAGCATTTGAGAAAACTGCGCATAGCGTCGCAACACCGGCACAATATAATCGAGCACCCGTGGAATATCCTGCAGGTAGCCGGGCTTTCCATCCCGGATGGCCAGGCGGGAAAAATTACCCAACACCTTGATGTGGCGCTGCAGCCCCATCCAATCAAACCAGCGCAGGAATTGTGCTTCATCCTCGCCGGCAAATTGGCCAGTCGCCTGCAACCGCGCCCGGTACTGAAGAGCCCAGGCTTCAAGCTGCGAATCCGGCCAGCGGATATAACAATCTTTCAACAGCGAAACCAGGTCGTAACAGAGCGGGCCCCAACGCGCATCCTGAAAGTCGATGGTGGCGAGCTCACCACCGGGCAGGACCAGCAAATTGCGGCTGTGAAAATCAAGATGAACCAGGGTTTGCGGCTGCGCCAGCGCACTGTCAATCAATTGACCTGCGACCGCCTGGATAATCGCCACCTCCTGCACGGCAAGATTCAATCCCAGCAAGCCTTCAAGAAACCACTCGGAGAATCGGGACAGTTCCTCCGCCAATATCTGTTCGCTGTAGGCAGGCACCCGCTGGGATAAATCTCCGGCAGTCTGCAATATCAACAGCATATCCAGGGCCCGCTGATAGCAGGCATCTGCCGTGTCTGCATTCAGTTGCCCCAATAACAGTTGGTCGCCCAGATCCTCCAACAGCAGAAAGCCGTCTGGTAGTTGTTGGCCCAACAAATCCGGCACTCTTATACCGATCGTAGCCAGCAGTGCGCGAACCTCAATAAATGCCTGGTTTTTCTCGGTAGTCGGCGGTGCATCCATGCAAATCCACGAATCACTACCCTTTCGCAGTCGAAAATAGCGACGCGTGCTGGCATCGACCGCCACATCGGTCCATTCAACATCCTCACCAGCAAGCCCGAGAATACCCCGTGACCAGCTCTGTAATTGCCGTTGCCTTTCATCCATTAAAACAAGCACACCCGCTCAGAATGCATTATCATCCCGACTCGCAAGATATTCCGATACTGCCCACAACATCGCACATGACCTCAGCATCATCGAAGCTGCGCAATCCCTGCCCTTGGCCACAATTCCCTGCCGTCAGGGGACTAGCGACCCTTGCTGCCACCCTGTTGCTGGTTGCAGCCTCGGCACGCGCTCAGGATAACAGGCCGGCAGGCACACCCGCCAATAAGGAAGATAGCGGCTGTGTACAGAGCCAGTCTTATCTGGACTGGCAACCCCATTCAGCAATGCCCGGCGAGCCCGATGAATTGCGCGTTATTCGTTGCGGCGGCAGTTATGTCGACCCCCTGGCTGGCGTTGATACCTCAGTAGATCCGTCCCAGTCAGACATCGTGGCCAGCGCTACCCAAACCGAGTTGCAAGGCGACACTGTCCGTCTCAGTGGTGATGTCGAGGTACAGCAGGGTTACCGGCACTTGCGTGCGGATGAGGCGGAATTTGACCGGGACACGCAGTGGGGTAGCCTGCACGGCAACGTGGAATTGCGCGAGCCAGGCCTACTGATTCGCGGGGCTACCGGCACGATCAATACTGACACCGGCGAAGCCCACCTCACCGCCAGCCAATTTGTATTCCACGATCTGCATATTCACGGCGGATCGGATCTTATCAACAGACGCAGCGACGACGTCATTGAACTGGATGATGCCTATTACAGCTACTGCCCACCCATGAGTAACCAGTGGATGCTGCGCGCCAAGAATATCGAGCTGAATTTCGACACCGGTACGGGTACGGCCCACGATGTCAAAATCGAGATGGGTGGTGTGCCGTTTCTTTACACGCCGTATATGCAATTCCCGCTGGATGACAAGCGCAAGTCGGGATTTTTGTGGCCGGAAATTGGCACCGACTCCAGCGGCGGGGCCGACGTGGCCATGCCCTACTACTTCAACCTGGCACCCAACTATGATGCCACCCTGACGCCTCGTTACATCGCCAACCGCGGCCTGCTCACGGAGCTGGAAACCCGCTACACCGCAGCCAATACCGGCTACTGGCAGCTCGGTGGCGCCTGGATAAGCGGTGATGATGAATATCAGGATGAGTATCCTGATGAGGACGGTGATCGCTGGCTGACAGCCGTCGACCAACAGGGGTTATTCGCGCAGCGTTGGCGCACGAATATAGATTACACCAATGTGTCGGACGATTTTTACTTCGGTGACCTGGGCACTACCTCGCTGGAGATCACCCAGTCTACCCACCTCGCACAACGCGGCCAGGTCAATTACCTGGGCGATGACTGGCTGGCAGAACTGCGCGTTGAAGAGTTCAAAACCATCGCCCGCGACATTACTACCGACGCCTACCGCAAGCTGCCGCAACTGTCACTGCGACGCACGGCCATAGCGCAGGATTTCAGTCCCAACCTGTTACTTAGTAGCGACTACACCTATTTCGATCACAATACCGAACTCACTGGCCACCGCCTCTACAACTCCGTGGGTGCCAGCTATCCCATGAACTGGATTTGGGGATATTTGAAACCAGTCGCCAAATACCGGCAAATTAACTATGACCTGGATGATCCGGTATTTTTTGACAATAGCCTGGATGACACGCCGGATGTTGGTGCACCCCTGTTCAACCTGGATGGTGGTCTCTATTTTGAAAGGGATACCCAGTGGGGCCTGCAAACCCTGGAACCCCGGCTCTACTACCTTTGGGCTGATTTTGAAGATCAGAACGGGCTGCCCGATTTCGATACCTCCCAGCTGACTTTCGCCTATAGCCAGCTGTTCAGGGAGACGCGATTTTCCGGTAAGGACCGCCTCGACGACGCCAACCAGCTGTCAGTGGGCATCACCTCACGCATTATTGATACCGATAGCGGCCGCGAAAAGATGTCGGCCAGCATTGGGCAGATCTACTATTTCGACGACCGCGAGGTGAATGTTGGTAATTCTGATTCAAGCGATTTTGAGGGCAGCTCCGCCATCGCCCTGGAATTCAACCTGTCCCCGGGCGAGGCCCTGGAAATGCGTTCCTCCTGGCTTTGGAATACCGACGAAAATGAGCTTGACCAGACTTACGTGCAAATGGGATATCGAGGTGACCACCAGCTCATATATAATCTCGGTTACAGCTATAGGCGCTACCATGGTGACGATCCCGATCAGTCAGATATAAGCCAGGTGGACTTTTCTACCTATTTGCCTGTCAATGAGGAGTGGAGTTTATTCCTGCGTTCTCTGTATGACCTGGAAGAAAGCGAGCGTATCAATGATATGGCTGGCATCGAGTACAATAACTGCTGCTGGCGTGTGCGCCTGGTCTATCAGCGCTACCTGGATCAACGCAGGGGTGTCGATATCAACTCCCTGGTCGAGTACGAACACGCCACCTATTTGGAATTTCAGCTGAAGGGCCTGGGGGGTGTGGGCACCCGGGTCAGCAGCATGCTGGAAGAATTTATTCGAGGATACCAAGACAGTGATAAATAGAGTTTCACCGCTGGCAAAATGGCTCGCTCTGGGGCTGATGTTGCTTTGCTCCGCCAGCTTCTCCGAAACCAGGATTCTGGATTCCGTTGTCGCCATTATCGAAGACGACGTGATTATGAGCAGCGAATTACGAGCGCGGCTAGCGCTGCTAACCGCCAACCTGAAAGCGCAGGGCCAGGAACTGCCTCCGCAGGAAGTCCTGGTGAGAGAGGCACTGGACCGGCTGATCCTGGAAAGCATACAAATACAGATGGGGCAACGAGCCGGGGTACGTATCAGTGATGCGCAGCTCAACAGTGCCCTCAATCGCATTGCCGCCCAGAACCAACTAACCCTCGACCAGTTCCGCATGCAACTGGAGCGTGAAGGCAAGTCCTACCAGGTGATGCGTGAAGATGTGCGACGCGAGTTGATCATCCAGCGGGTACAGGGTGGCAACGTCAGCCAGCGTATCCAGATTTCCGATGAGGAAATAGACAACTTCCTCGAATCGGACGAGGGCAAGGTCATGACGGCCGAGGAATACCACCTGATTCACGCCCTCCTGCCCATGCCGGAGAATGTCAGTGCAGCGGCGGAGCAGCGCATCAAGGACCATGTTGACCAACTTTATGCCCGCATCGTCGAAGGTGATTCCTTTGAAGAGGTAATCGCTGGTAGCACTGAAGAATATGTCTTCACCGGCGGCGATCTTGGCTGGCGCAAACGCGGCGACCTGCCCAGCCTGTTTGCCGAGGTAGCCCCCACCCTGGAAGTGGAACAAACATCCGCTCCGATTCGCAGTGCCAGCGGCTACCACCTCATCTACCTGGCTGAAAAACGCGGCGGCTCAACGGTAATTCAGCAGACCAAGGTACGCCATATCCTGCTCAAGCCTTCCGCAATCAGGACCGATGAAGAATGTAAACAGCTGGGACTGGATTTGCGCCAACAGGTGATAGACGGCGCAGATTTCGGAGACCTGGCCCGCGAATACTCTGAAGACATAGGTTCCGCCCAGGAGGGTGGTGAGCTGGGCTGGGTCAGCCCTGGTCAAATGGTTCCCGATTTCGAAAATATGATGGACTCAACCGAGCTTGGCGCTGTTTCACAGCCCGTGCGCAGCGAGTTCGGTTGGCATATTTTGCAGGTGGAGGAACGCCGCCAGGAAGACGTTTCCAATACCATAGTCGAGAATCGCGCCAGGAATATGCTCCACCAGCGTAAATACCAGGAAGAACTGGAGGTCTGGCTGCGTAAAATACGCGACGAGGCATTTATCGATATCAAATAGGGTAGCAATGGCCACTGTGCGAATAGCTCTGACTACTGGCGAACCGGCTGGCATCGGTCCAGACCTCGCCATCCAGATCGCGCAGCAGGCGCAGGCGGTTGAACTGGTTGCCATCGGCGACCCTGCCCTGTTGCAAGATCGCGCCCGGCAGCTGGGACTGCCCCTACAGGTCAGCCTGTTTGATGGTAGCACTCCCAATACAGTGTCCGCGGCGGGCGAGATCTGCGTGCTGCCGGTGGAACTGGCCACACCGTGCCAGGCGGGCACTCTTGACCCCGGCAATGCAAACTATGTGCTGAGCACCCTGCGCGCGGCCGTCGAAGGTTGCCTGGACAACACGTTCCAGGCCATGGTCACGGCCCCCGTTCAAAAATCAGTTATCAACGATGCCGGTATTCCCTTCACCGGCCACACCGAGTTCCTCGCCAGCCAAACCAATACCGCGCAAGTGGTTATGATGCTGGCCTGTGAAAGCATGCGTGTGGCACTGGTCACCACTCACCTGCCGCTGGCCGAAGTGCCGGCAGCTATCACCCGGGACAAACTGACAGCGGTGATTGGTATATTGGCCCACGATCTGCGCGAACGTTTTTTGATATCCCGACCCACCATCGCCGTGCTGGGCCTAAATCCCCACGCCGGTGAAGGTGGTCATATGGGACGTGAGGAAATAGACGTTATTACGCCCGTGCTGGAACAACTGCGTTCACCGGAATTGAAGCTGCTCGGCCCCCTGCCGGCCGATACGGCCTTCAACAGCAGCATTCTCGAGCAGTGTGATGCAGTGTTGGCCATGTACCACGACCAGGGCCTGCCGGTGCTGAAATACGCCGGATTTGGCAATGCCGTTAACATTACCCTGGGTTTGCCTATCATCCGTACCTCGGTAGACCATGGCACCGCCCTGGACCTGGCCGGCACGGGTAATGCTGACCCGGGCAGCCTGCGCTACGCTATTGCCTGTGCCAGCGACATGGCGGCTGGCAGCCGGATGTTGTCGTGAACAAACCGCATCGCGCCCGCAAACGCTTCGGCCAGAATTTTCTGCGCGATGCCAATGTGATCCGCCAGATCGCTGCTGCCATCCACCCCCGTGAACAGCAGCATTTAGTTGAAATCGGGCCAGGCCAGGGCGCCCTGACCGCGGAACTGTTGGCCAGCGGATGCCAACTCGACGTCATCGAGCTGGACCGCGACCTGATTCCCATACTCGAATCTGCCTTTGTCGGCGAGACCCGCCTGACAATCCACCAGGGCGATGCACTGCGCTTTGATTACAACAGCCTATACGATGGCCAACAACCGATGCGCCTGGTTGGCAACCTGCCCTACAATATTTCTACACCGCTGATATTTCATCTGCTGGAGTACGCACCGGCCATAGACGACATGCATTTCATGTTGCAGCTGGAAGTAGTCAATCGCCTGGCGGCACAGCCCGGCAGCAAGGCCTGGGGGAAACTGGGCGTGATGGCCCAATACCACTGCCAGATAGACGCCCTGTTCGAGGTGCCCCCCAGTGCATTTACGCCTGCACCCAAGGTGCAATCTGCCATTGTGCGACTGACGCCGCGCCGACAGCTGGTGCGCGACCCGGAGCTGGAATCGCGCCTGCGCCGGGTGGTATACGCTGCCTTCGCACAACGCAGAAAAACCCTGCGCAATAACTTGCGCGATCTGATTAACATGCAACAATTGGAAGACTTGGGTATTTCCCCGGGTGCGAGAGCGGAAACCCTCAACTTGCAGCAATTTGTGGCGATGAGCGACCTGATCCAGGAGCGGGAACAATAATAAGGACACTATGGCCATCTACGCAGTAGGCGATATACAGGGTTGCTCCGACGCCCTCAAGTGCCTGTTAAAAAAAGCCCACTTTGACTGGGACAAAGACACTCTGTGGGTGGTGGGCGACATCGTCAACCGCGGCCCCAATTCCCTTAAAGCGCTGCGCTACCTCTACAAACACCGGGACCGTGTCGTTTGCGTACTGGGCAATCATGATTTACACCTGCTCGCCGTCGCCAGCGGCCTGCGCAAGAAGGGTCGCTCTGACACCTTTGGCAAAATACTGGAAGCCCACGATCGCGATGAATTGCTGCGCTGGCTGCGCCACCGGCCACTGATACACAGCGCAGCCGGTTACACCATGGTGCACGCTGGCATCCCGCATATCTGGAGCCTGCAACAGGCGCAGAGCTATGCGCAGGAAGTTGAGGCGGCACTGCGCGGGCCCGAGTGGCGCAAGTTCCTGGCGCGCATGTACGGTAATACTCCGCGTCGCTGGAATGAGTCCCTGCAAGGCTACCCTCGCCTGCGCACCATCACCAACTACCTCACCCGCATGCGTTTTGTTTATGCCAACGGCCAACTGGACCTGCAAAGCAAAGGCAGCGAACCAAACCCGGGCCGCAAGGTGGCACCCTGGTTCAGCTACCCGGAACGGGAAACCCGGCATGAAAAAATTATCTTTGGCCACTGGGCGGCGCTGGAGGGCAAGGTCGACAGTGACAACTTGTTCGCCCTGGACACTGGCTGTGTGTGGGGCAACCACTTGACGCTCTACAGACTCAAAACACCCGCCAAAAAAGCCAAGTGGTATCAGTGCGACTGTTCCTGAATAATAGCCGGTTATGGAAATCTTTCTTGTAGGCGGCGCTGTTCGCGATGAACTACTCAATTACCCGGTTAAAGAACACGACTGGGTTGTGGTTGGTGCCACTCCCGAGCAGCTGCTGGAACTGAACTACCGCCAGGTGGGCAAAGACTTTCCGGTGTTCCTGCATCCGCAAACCAAAGAGGAATATGCACTGGCCCGTACCGAAAGGAAATCCGGCCAGGGTTACACAGGTTTTATTTGCGATACCGACCCCGGCATCACCCTGGAAGAAGATCTGTTCCGGCGCGACCTGACCATCAACGCCATGGCCCGCGCTGACGACGGTACCATCATCGACCCCTACGGAGGACAGGCCGACCTGGCCGCGCGTCTGCTGCGACACGTTTCCCCTGCTTTTGTTGAAGATCCACTGCGGGTGCTGCGGGTGGCGCGCTTTGCCGCGCGTTACGGCCACCTGGACTTTGTAGTTGCCCCTGAAACCATGCTGCTGATGACTGATATTGTGGCAAGTGGAGAGCTGCAGTTGTTGCCCTATGAACGAATCTGGGTGGAGATAGAGAAGGCACTGCATGAGAGATCGCCGGCTCAGTTCTTTGCGACCCTGCAGGCCTGCGGGGCGCTGGATATCCTCTTCCCTGAATTGGCGACAGATACAGCGGCGATTGAAAGGCTGGAGCAGGCACATAGGGCCGGCGGTAGCGATGAAACCCTGTTTGCCGTGCTGCTCTCACACCTGCCCCAGGCGGATGCACAGAGCCTGTGCCACAAGTTGCACGCACCGCGCAGATTTCGAGAGCTGGCTCTGCTCTGCGCGCAGTTCGGTACAACTTATCAACAGGCTGAGCGACTGGAAGCGGGAGATTTACTGCAATTGCTGGAACAGACCGACGCCCTGCGCCGGGCCGAGCGCTTTGGGAACTTTCTCAGCAGCTGTGCCCTCGCCTTCCCGCAGGCCGCAGCCAACAGTGCATTTCTGCAGCGGGCGCAGCAGCTGTGTGCCGATATCGATATTCGCGCCCTGGCCGACCTGGATATTAGCGGGCAAGAGCTGGGGCAGCGCATTCGGCAGCTGCGGCGGGAAAAATTAGCGCTGTTAACACAGTAATGGGGTCAGAACCGGTTCTGACCCCAAATTTCACTCTGACCCCGAATCTGCGCTGGAAATATGTTTATCTCCCCACCAGAAATCCACCCGCTGCAAGCGTTGCCGGGGGTTGGAGTATGTCGCCCACAGGTCTGCATAAGACTGGCCTGAGCGCGGGTGAATGACCGCTGGCACCAATTCCGCCAGTGGACACAACACAAAGGCATTCTCGGTGATTTCCTCACGCGGCAGCTGCACACCATCCATCAGGCCACAACAATCGGCATAGGTAAGAATATCGATATCCAGGGTGCGAGAGCTGAACCGCGAGGCATCGTGTGGCCGACCCATGGCGTGTTCAAGCTGCCTCAGCAGGCTGGCCAATTGCCCTACTGACGCCGTACTGTCCAGCTCCACCACCAGGTTGTGAAAAGGCTCCCCTGCAAATCCCACCGCGGCGCTCTGGTAGACCGAAGATAGTGCCAGCTCGCCAAATTCCTGCTGCAACGCATCCAGGCCAGCACAAATATTCTGCTGAGGATCGATATTGCTACCGACGCCGAGGAGTACCTGGGTCATGATTGGCGCCGGCCCCGTTCTATCACAACACCCACCGTTTGCGCCGCCGGCACAGCTCCAGGTTTGGCAACACGCAGTTTCAACCACGGCAGATCAAACTCTGCCTGTAACACCGCAGCGAGCTCATGGGCCAGGGTTTCCAGTAGCTGAAACTCGCCAGCCTGTATAAAAGCCGTTACTCGCTGGACCACCTGCTGGTAATCCAGCGCGTCATCAATCGACTCACTGACCGCCGCGCGACCGGCGTCGGTGGCCATCTCCACATCTACCAGCAGGGTCTGGCGAACCCGTCGCTCCCAGTCGTGAATACCGATAATGGCATCCACCCGCAGCTGCTCGATAAAAACAATATCCATGGCTGCTCAGCCAGCTTCCGGTGGCAATAATTCATCCATAGGCCAGCGCGGTCGCACCTGCCTGTCATCGCGATCATATTCACCGGCCAGCATACGCTGGCAGCCTGCATAGGCGATCATGGCGCCGTTATCGGTACAAAAACGCGGTGCGGGATAGAACACAGTCGCGCCGATCTTTGCCAGGGCCTTCTTCAGGCACTGCTGCAATTCGATGTTGGCACTGACGCCACCGGCAATGACCAGCGTATTCAGCTGCTCCTGCTGCAAGGCCCGGCGACATTTGATGACCAGGGTATCCACCACCGCTGACTGGAAGGCCTGGGCAATATCAGCACGAGTCTGTGGGTCGATGCCGTCGCGACCGCCGTGATCTGCAATAGTATTGAGTGTGTAGGTCTTGAGGCCGCTGAAACTGAAATCCAGCCCGGGTCGATTAACCATCGGCCGTGGGAACTGAAAACGGTCGGGATCACCGGACTGCGCCAGGCGAGCGATATGGGGCCCACCCGGGTAGGATTCGCCCAGCATCTTGGCCGCCTTATCGAAGGCCTCACCGGCCGCGTCATCCAGGGATTCACCCAGCAGGGTATAACGACCGAGGCCGTCAACACGCACCAACTGGGTGTGACCACCGGAGACCAACAAGGCCACAAAGGGATACTGCGGTGCGACCTCTTCCAGCATGGGCGCCAGCAGGTGACCCTCCATGTGGTGAATCCCCAGCACTGGCAGCCCCCAGCCCCAGGCCAGGCTACGCGCCAGGGTGGCGCCCACCATCAGTGCACCGACCAGGCCGGGACCGGCGGTATAGGCAATACCGTCGATATCCTCACTGCCACAATCGGCCAGCGACAGCACCTCACTCAGCAATGGCAGAGCTTTACGCACGTGATCACGGGATGCCAGTTCGGGTACTACACCCCCATATTCAGCGTGCACAGCAACCTGGCTATAGAGGACATCCGCCAGCAAGCCCTGCTCACTATCGAACAGTGCAATACCTGTTTCATCACAGGACGTTTCTATGCCCAGAACCCGCATTGGTCAGTAATCATCCGCCGCATTGAAAATCAAGGGCGCATAATAATGGAGGGGTAATGTGGAAACCAGTACCACCGGTGATTAAGACCGGCATACAGGCTTTGCATTCTCGGCCCGATAAGTATAAACTGCGCGCCCTTTACGGCTGTAGACCACGTTTTACGTGGGGTTCGGCCCGATTTGACAAGAATACAGGTACCTTTAATGCCCTCTGTAAAGATTAAGGAAAACGAGCCTTTCGATATTGCTCTACGTCGTTTCAAGCGTTCTTGCGAAAAAGCCGGTGTACTGGCTGAAGTTCGCAAGCGCGAGCACTATGAAAAGCCGACGACCGTTCGCAAGCGCGCTGCCGCTGCCGCAGTTAAGCGTCATGCCAAGAAGCTGTCTCGGGAAAACAAAAAGCGCGTTCGTCTCTACTAAACCAGTAGAATCAGGCCATCAGAGCCATGAGCGACACTTCCCTCACAGAGACTATTCGGGCTGCCATGAAGGCAGCCATGAGAGCCAAAGACAAACCTCGCCTGCAAACCATTCGCCTGATTATGGCGGAATTCAAACGGATTGAAGTAGACGAACGCATCGTGATCGATGATCAACGAGCCCTCGTTGTGCTCGACAAAATGGTCAAGCAGCGCCGCGATTCCGCGCAGCAGTACAGCGATGCGGGCCGCGAGGAACTGGCTGACCAGGAAAACTTCGAAATTTCCGTCATCCAGGAATATCTTCCCGAGCAACTGGGCGAAGCAGAAATCGCACAACTGATCGATGCGGCCATAGCGGCCAGCGGTGCCAGCGGCATGCAGGCCATGGGTCCAGTTATGGGCCAGCTGAAACCCCAATTGCAGGGCAAGGCAGACATGAGTCAGGTCAGCCAACTGGTCAAGCAACGACTGACCAGCTAACCTTCCGGGCAAGATGGCCGGACTTATCCCACAATCATTTATCGACGACCTGCTGGACCGGGTCGATATCGTTGATGTGGTTGACAGGCGGGTAAAACTCAAAAAAACCGGTAAGAATTACAGCGCCCGCTGCCCGTTTCACCAGGAAAAGACGCCCTCCTTCAGCGTAAATCCCGAGAAACAGTTCTACTACTGTTTCGGCTGCGGGGCTGGTGGCAATGCGCTTGGTTTCGTCATGGATTACGAAAACCTGGAATTTCCGCAGGCGGTTGAAATGCTGGCCGACAGTGCCGGCATGAAGGTGCCACGGGAAGAGAGCAAAGGCCCCGATCAGCGCAGCCAACGAGACCTGTACACCCTGCTGGAGGAAGTCACCAACTACTACCAGCTACAGCTGCGCCAGCACTCCGGCAAACAGGCGCCGGTGGACTACCTGAAGAATCGCGGCCTCACCGGCCAGATTGCCAAGCAGTTCGACCTGGGCTTTGCACCACCGGGCTGGGACAACCTGTTGAAAGCCCTGGGCAGCACCGATGAACGCAAACAGCAGTTACTGCAAACCGGGATGTTGATTGAGAACGACCAGGGGCGCATCTACGACCGTTTCCGCGATCGCGTGGTATTCCCCATCCGCGACCAGCGTGGCCGGGTGATAGCGTTTGGCGGGCGCGTGTTGGGAGACGACAAGCCCAAATACCTGAACTCGCCGGAAACACCGGTGTTCCAGAAAGGCCGCGAACTGTATGGCCTGTACCAGGCACGTCGCGCCAATCGCGACCTGCAGAGAATTATCATCGTGGAAGGTTACATGGATGTAATTGCCCTGGCGCAACACGGTATCAACATCGCTACCGCCACACTCGGCACCGCCACCAGCGCCGCACACCTGGAGAAAATTTACCGCCTCTGCCCAGAGATCGTGTTTTGTTTCGACGGCGACAAGGCCGGTCGCCAGGCAGCCACTCGCGCCATGGAAACGGCCGTTCCCTGTATGCAAGACGGGCGGCAGGCACGATTTTTGTTTCTGCCGGAAGGTGAAGATCCAGACACATTGGTGCGCGCTAAAGGCGCAGATTATTTCAATGAGCTAGTCACCCAGGCCATGCCACTGGAAACCTTCCTGTTCGAGAGTATGGCCGACGGGCTGGATATGGCGACGATGGATGGCCGGGCGCGCATGAGTACACTGGCTGCTCCGCTGTTGCAGAAGCTACCCAATGGGGTCTACCGCCAATTGATGTTTGAAGCACTGGCCGAGCGAACCGGGCTGCAAGCACAGGCCTTCAGCGAGTTTAACGAGGCACCACCCCCGCCTGAGAGCTATGCGCAAGAATCCCGGGCTCCGGCTCCACGCCAGCGCCAACCCCTGCAGGCGCAAGCCCGTGGCTTTGGCAACCTGGCACAGGCCGCCATAGCCCTGCTGCTGCACCAACCAGACGTGGCGCGCCAGGTCAGCGACATAGAAGCACTGCGGGTACTAGAGGGCTCTGATGCGGCCCTGCTGGTGGAGTTAATGGAATTGCTGCAGCGGCGGCCACAGTCCAATACCCATATGCTACTGGGACACTGGTATGGCAGCGAAGCGGGCGAACTGTTGCACCGGCTGGCCAGCCAGGAGCGGCTTATTCCCAGTGAAGGCATTGAAAAACAGTTTTTAGACACCATAAACAGTCTACTCCAGCATCCTAAACAACAAATTTTTGATGCTCGAGTCGACAAACTTAAAGACAGGAACTACGCTGAAATCAGCGAGTTGGAAAAACTGGAAATCATTCAGGAACTAAAGGAAAAACAACGTCGTGACCAGGAACGCTGAAGGTGGTTTTAATAGGAAAAGAGCATATGAAATTACATCCTAATTCCATTCGGCTATTATCTGGCTCCATTATGGTTTTTTCGGCTATAATAGGCGGCTAAGTTTTATATCGCACATCGCACAATGACACATCAAAAGGTACCCACTTAATGAACGACGTGGTTCAACAACAATCCCGTCTTAAGGATCTTATTGCCAAAGGCAAGGAACAGGGGTACCTGACCTATGCCGAGGTAAATGACCACCTGCCCGAGGACATTTCTGACCCGGATCAGGTTGAAGACATCATCCAGATGATTAATGACATGGGAATCCAGGTATTCGAGGTCGCCCCCGATGCCGATACCCTGATAATCACCGAAGGAGACAGTTCCGCAGACGATGTTGCTGCTGCTGAAGCCGCGGCAGCGCTGGCCGCCGTTGAGAACGAGGCGGGTCGCACTACTGACCCGGTACGCATGTATATGCGCGAAATGGGTACGGTCGAACTGCTGACCCGCGAAGGCGAAATTGTCATAGCCAAGCGCATCGAAGAAGGCATACGCGAGCTGATGGCCGCCCTCGCCTACTATCCCGGTTCCGTGAAATCCATTCTCAATGAATACGAAAGGGTCACCAACGAGGAACGACGCCTGTCTGACATTCTGGTGGGCTACCTGAACCCGGCCGATCATGTGCCTACCGCGGCAGAGGTTGCCGCCGCCCAGGAAGCACGCAACCTCAGAAAAGAGAACAACGAAGAAGAGGAAGAGGTGGACACCGGGCCAGACCCCGTCGAAGCCAAGAAGCGTTTTAGCGCCATTAAGCGAGCCTATAACAAGGCCGAGAAATCCATCGCCAAGGAAGGTCGCAGTGGCAAAACTGCACTCAAAGACCTCCATAAGCTCGCTGAGCTGTTCAAGTTTCTTAAACTAACACCGCGGGTATTTGACCCCATGACCGGCGCGGCGCGTGAAATTCTGATGATGGTGCGCAGCCAGGAACGCGAACTCATGCAACTGTGTGTAAAGCACTGTGGCATGCCCCGGATGGAGTTCATCAAGAGCTTCCAGGGTAATGAGTCTGATCAGAAGTGGCTCTCCAAGCACACCCGTTCCAAGAAAGAGTACGCCGCCAGGCTCAGCGCCGAGAAAGACAACATTCTTCGCCCCCAGCGCAAGCTCGGCATCATCGAAACTGAGCTGGGCCTCACGGTTACCGAAATCAAGGAAATCAACCGCCGCATGTCTATGGGTGAAGCCATGGCCAGGCGCGCCAAGAAAGAAATGGTTGAAGCGAACCTGCGCCTGGTTATCTCCATTGCCAAGAAATACACCAACCGCGGCCTGCAGTTCCTGGACCTTATCCAGGAGGGCAACATCGGCCTGATGAAAGCGGTAGACAAGTTTGAATATCGCCGCGGCTACAAGTTTTCCACCTATGCAACATGGTGGATTCGCCAGGCGATTACCCGTTCTATTGCCGACCAGGCGCGCACCATCCGTATTCCGGTGCATATGATTGAGACCATCAACAAGCTCAACCGCATCTCACGCCAGATGCTGCAGGAAATGGGTCGCGAGCCCACCCCTGAAGAACTGGGCGAGCGCATGGAAATGCCAGAAGACAAGGTTCGCAAGGTGCTCAAGATTGCCAAGGAGCCGATCTCCATGGAGACCCCCATCGGTGATGACGAAGATTCGCACCTGGGTGATTTCATCGAAGACGCAACCATCTCATCGCCAGTAGATTCCGCCACCGGCTCCGGTCTGCATGAGGCCACCAAGGACGTATTGGCTGGCCTGACCGCCAGGGAAGCCAAGGTACTGCGCATGCGTTTCGGTATCGATATGAATACGGATCACACGCTGGAAGAAGTCGGCAAGCAATTTGACGTAACCCGTGAACGTATTCGACAGATTGAAGCCAAGGCTTTGCGCAAGCTGCGCCACCCGACCCGCTCGGATCACCTGCGCAGTTTCCTGGACGAATAGGCAGCGTGCGATGGTTGAGGAATCGTTTCTGGGGCATGTACTGGTAGTAGATGATGACCGGACGCTCCTCACCATTCTCAGCGGTATCCTGGAGAAAGACTACGCCGTCAGCACCGCCAGCTCTGGTGCAGAGGCGCTGCAGCTGCTTGAGACAACGGCCGTAGACCTTGTCCTGCTGGATATTATGATGCCCGAAATGGATGGGCTTGAGGTATGCGCGGCAATAAAAGCCAACCCGAATATCGCCGATGTGCCTATTATATTTATTACCGGCATGGACGATGAGAGCGCGGAAGAAACAGCCCTGGATGCGGGCGCAGTCGACTACCTGCACAAACCCATCAATCCCCGTGTCGTTGAGACCCGCGTACGGCTGCAGATGCAGAACTACCTGTACTTGCAGTTCCTGGAAAGGATGCTGCGCGAGAAAAATACCACGATTGAAACCCTGCGCGCTGAAACACGCGCCCTGCTGGATTCAATAGGCCTGAAGCCTGTCTGAAAACTATCACCGCCGCTCTACTGACGGTAGACCGTCGAGCGATGAGCCACCTTAATTACCTGCACGACCAGCTGCTTGTCCTGTATTTCGTAGACGATGCGGTAAACACCCTGTCGCAGCCGGTAGAACTCTTTTCCAGACAGCCTCTTACAGCCCGCACCGCGAGGATCATCGGCGAGGGCCTCTATAGGTTTCAATATTCTCCCAATGTCCCTGGTCGGCAAAGCCCTGAGGTCTTTTGCTACTGACTTCTTAAATAGCAGCCTATATTTTGCCATGCTTCTTCAAGTCTTTAAGCAGCGTTTCATAGCTGACAACCGGCTCACTGACGCGATCTGCGATGGATTCCAGATCTTCCTGATCCTCAAGCATCAACAGGCGCGCTGCCTCATCAATCAATTCCGACAGGGAAAGATCCGTCGATGCGGCTTTCATTTTCAATGCCCTGTGAATTTCAGGATCGAAGTATACGGTGCAGCGCTTAGACAGGGTGCTCATGGGAAAACCTCTTTCTGTGACCTTGGCATTTTAACGCTTTAGCGTTATAACGTCAAAAAAAGCAACAGCTTCATGCTAATGCGGCGATTATGATTGAAAAGGCTCTGTGCCTGCGGGCTCTTCTTCTTTATAATGCGCGGCTTTCCTCTTTCGGGCCCATAGCTCAGTTGGTTAGAGCAGTCGACTCATAATTTACAGGTCTGAGAAGTACAGAAGGAAAAGTTGGTATAAGATATAGTTTTTGGGCCCTTAGCTCAGTTGGTTAGAGCATCCGACTCATAATCGGCAGGTCCCGTGTTCAAGTCACGGAGGGCCCACCAATCCCACCAATCACGCGGGTTCCCGCGTGGTTGGTTTCTCGAAATCCCCTAATCTTACTAGATTGTTTTCTGGTCTAAGGTGGAATTCTTAGACCAACGAATTATTCAGGGAATTACCCCATTCCAAAGTCCACGATTTATGCCGGTTCGGCTATCGTAACGATTCTCGTGTACTTTCCATGCCTAATCACTACCCTCCGCCTCCTAAGCGGCAGGTCAGCCGTTCGAATCGGCTCAGGCGGGCCAATTTCTATAGATATCAAAGACTTATAGCAAGAGTGATCTGCCGCCTTTTTGGGGGTGGTTTATGGATCATAGGCGGTGGGTGTATTGGTTCAGCGGTAGACCGCGTAGCTGATGATTTCGGGTGGAAAACGGTGACGTTTGTAGGTATTCATCCGTCGATTCTAGCAATTTTGATGAGTTTACTATTCAGTACCTTTCGCGGGCATCTGAGGATTTTTATACCCTCGGATTCTATGTGCACTTTTTTTAGTCGCCACACAATCTAACGTACAAATTATGAACCGTACTATCCTTTATCATTGAAAGCTCCCGGAATTCTTTGTTAGTCGGCGACAAGCATCGTGATGCCGCGCGCTGCTAAGAGGTCTTCGATGAATGGTCCGACACCCCGGGCGCGCGGCAGCAGGCGCGCGGTAGCAGCGGTGGCCAAGATTGAAGCGATAGTAGAGCCAGACCGCGTAGCTGATGAGGTCGGGGGGCCGCCCAGGTGCGGGAATCGGTGGCGTT